>Ga0210106_1000022_pt1 | contig 17837 bp, 22 predicted proteins | sample Tolay_CordC_D2_FD_185580 | JGI IMG/M metagenome (GOLD analysis project Ga0210106, IMG submission 185580) | Wetland microbial communities from the San Francisco Bay, California, USA, that impact long-term carbon sequestration - Tolay_CordC_D2... | ecosystem: Environmental > Aquatic > Marine >...
TTTCGATATTCGGATTTAAGAAGCTTCCTTCTTCTTCCTTTCCTCCAGTGCCTGGGCTGCAACAAGCCGATCATCGAAGTCAATGCGTTTGTTTCCGAGAATTTGATAGTTCTCATGGCCCTTGCCGCCGATGTAAACCACATCTCCTTCTTGGGCATGCTCGATTGCCACCCGAATAGCTTCACTGCGGTCCACTACCAGGGTGTAGCCACGCTTACAGTTGTCACCACATTGGGCGAGGGAGGAGAACAGGGGGAGGCCCTGGGTGCGAACTCCCGCTTCGATGTCGGCCATGATAGTGTCCGGGACCTCGCTTCTGGGATTGTCTGAGGTAATCACCAAGAGGTCGGCCCTTTGCGCTGCAGCTTCTCCCATAAGTGGTCTTTTGGAACGATCACGATCCCCCCCGCAGCCAAATACGCAAATAATCTTTCGAAACTCAAGTTCTCGCAGAGAGTCCAGGGCTTTCTGCAAGGCGTCCGGAGTATGGGCGTAATCCACCAGAACCTGAAAGCCCAGATCGCTGGGAACGGCCTCCAGTCTGCCCGGCACTCGGACCAAGGATTGCTCGCCGTTACGAATTGCCTCCAATGGCATACCTAGGCCCACGGCCACGGAGGTTGCTGCCAGCAGGTTATACAGGTTCAACCGCCCAATCATGGCAGAGTGAACCTCTAGTTGACCTTTGGGCGTGTGGAGCAAGGCCTTGACCCCGGATGAATCGCACTGAACCTTGTCAGCTCGAATCTCAGCGTCGGCTGCCAGGCCGTAGCGAAGCAGGGGGCCGTTCACTTGAGAGCACAGTTGCTGACCCCAACGGTCATCCCAGTTGATAACTGCAAGTGGTGGTGGCTCCACCTGTGTCTGAAGAATGTGTGAAAACAACCGGCTCTTGGCCGCAAAGTAGTTTTCCATGCTGCCGTGATAATCCAGGTGATCTTGGGAAAGGTTGGTAAAAAGACCAACAGCGAAACGGGTGCAGTCCACACGGTGCATGTCAAGGCCGTGAGAAGAGACCTCCATGACCACGTGGGTAACTCCAGCGTCAACCATTTGCTTAAAGGTCTGCTGGAGGTCGAGGGACTCTGGAGTGGTAACGGGTGCTGGCTGCACATGACCTGGATATCGAATGTTTACTGTTCCTATAACTCCCACTCGATGGCCGCAGGCTTGTAGGATGGACTCGAGCAAGTAAGCGGTAGTGGTTTTGCCGTTGGTCCCGGTGATGCCAACAACCGTGAGCTTGTGGGAGGGAAACCCGTAAAATCGGCTGGCGATGTGGGCCAGGGCCGCCCTGGAATTGGCAACCCTGATGACGGTTATTCCAGATATGGGCTCCTGTGGTTTTTCCACAACTATGGTTTGAGCACCCCGGTCAATGGCCTGATGGACAAATTCATGACCATCGCTTTGCGTTCCCTTTATGGCCACAAAAAGACTTTCTTCCGAGGCCTGGCCGCTGTGGTAGGTAAGAGCGCGCACCTGACGCTGCAGGCGTCCGTGCACCTGGAGAGTGGCAAAATCCTGAATCAGGTGTTCCAACAGCAATGTTCCCCCCTAGTCTGCTGCCAGGATGAGGCTGCAGGAGCTGATCGTACTGAGATTTCTGCCCGGTTCAGGGTTTTGTCCCACCACCCTGCCGCTGCCGTGAATATCCAACGAACCGGTGAACTCCTGCAAATGGTCAAGTGCAGCTCTCAGGCTGAGGCCGGTAAGATCAGGCATCACCGTTGGCTGGTTGCTTTGTCTCTGACTGTAGGCAACCGGTTGCAGGGTCGCAGGCGACTGCGATGGCGGTCCAATACTGTCCAGGGTGGCAACATTCTTACCCTTGTTCTGCCTTTTTTCCGGGGGTATCTGGAGGGCGTGAAGAGTCTGCTGGGCAATACGACGAAAGGCAGGAGCTGCCACCACCCCACCATAATAACCCTTCTGGGGCTCGTTGATTACCACCACCACGAGGATTTTGGGATCTGCCACCGGTGCGAAGCCCACAAAGGAGGCAGTGTAGCTATCGTCCTCATAGCCGCCACTCTTGCGGCTACTCTTCTGAGCGGTTCCTGTTTTGCCAGCCGCCTGATACTGGGCGAGCGCAGCCCGAGCCCCGGTGCCTCCAGGTGTGAGTACATCCGCCAGCAGGTCCTTCAGCCGTTCGGCAGTGGTCGCACTTATCACCCGGCGCACTACCCTGGAATTGTTTCGCCGGACCACTCTCCCTTGTGCGTCCAGCACCTCCTTGATCAGGAGAGGCTGCATCAGCAGGCCATCATTGGCCACAGCCCCCAGGGCCATAGCAAGCTGGGTGGCAGACACTGACAGGCTTTGACCAAAACTGGAGGCGGCAAGATCCACCGGGGTCCACTCGTCGGGCGGGCGGATCAAACCGGCAGTCTCGCCCGGCAGGCCAAGTTCGGTAGGAGCGCCGAAGCCGAAACCGCGAATGTAATGGTAAAAGCGGCTCGGGCCCAGTTTTTCTGAGACTTTAGCAGACCCGATGTTACTGGAAAAACGCAGAATTTGCGCCAGTGAGAGCCAGCCAAATTTTTTCAGATCGTGAATAGTGTGGTTCATTACTTTGTATTTGCCATTTTCGCAGTAAAAAAGGTCGTCTGGCTGAACCAAAGCCTCTTCCAGGGCTGCCGCCATCAAGAAGATTTTGAAAGTGGATCCCGGTTCGAAGGCATCTGTCACTGCTCGATTGCGCCAGACCGCTGGCCCAGAGGAGGAGAAAGAATTGGGATTGAACGATGGGAACACGGCCATGGCTAAGATTTCACCAGATTTCGGCTCGGTCACCACGGTCATACCGCCCTTGGCCCCAAAATCAGTCACTGTCTTCTGTAGTTCTCTTTCAGCAATGTATTGAATGCGTTTGTCCAGGGTTAGTCGGAGACTGTATGCCTGCGGATCTGAGGCAGCAGGCAGGCCGTGAGTGTAAATGATCTGACCCCGAGCGTCCTTGGCTCCAGGATGGGTACCAGATTCGCCACCCAAGAGCAGGTCCTGGGCGACCTCCAGCCCTTCCAAACCTATGTGGTCTCGGCCAACGAACCCAAGGAGATGGCCTGCAAGCTCAACATTGGGGTAGTAACGGCGATTCTCTTTGACGAAGTGGATGCCCTCGAGGCCAAGAGCCCGAACCGCATCAGCCTGTCTAGGGGTGAGACAATGTTTTAACCAGACAAAGGCGCGATGCTGGCGCAATTTTTTTCTCAGCCTGGTCGCCGGGATTTCAACGACTGCGGCAAGTTTTTTCGCAGTGCCTTTCGGATCCTTTATGGCTCGCGGATTGGCGGCCAGGGATTCTAATTCAATGCTGACGGCCAGTTCTTGACCGTTGCGGTCGTAAATCTCTCCGCGCCGCGCCTCAATGTGAAGATCTCTGCGGATTTGTTTGTTGGCAACACTCGCCCAACCCTCCCACTGGAAAAACTGAACCTGAAAGCTCCGACCAATCAACAACAAAAAGCCGAAAAGCAAACCGGTGGCCACGAGAAGAACGCGGAACCGTATCCAGCGAACCGCAAGGTTATTTTGGCGAGGTTGAACCGTCATCGGAGCACCACAATTTGCTCTTTGCGCGGGCGGTTGAGCCCTAGCTGTTCGATGGCAATACGCTCCACCCGTTCAGGAGCTTTAAGCCGGGCCAACTCCAGGTGTAGCTTCTTGCTGTCATTCAGAAACTGAGTGTGTATCCTGTGAGCGTCTGACAGTTTATAGCCCAGTTGCACCACCTGCACCCGGCACCAGACATAGCCAAAGCCGCTGAACAGAAGCCAGAGAAAAACGGCAATAATGGTGGATATATTCCGCTGCCTCCAGTTGCGCGTTGCTGCCTTTTTGCCTGTTCGTTTTTTTTTCTTCTTACTCATGCAGCTTCTGCTTTTTCCACCACGCGTAAGCGGCCACTTCTGGCTCTAGGATTCGCTTTTATCTCCTCGGCACCGGGTACTACAGGCTTTTTGTTGACCCGCAGCACCAGGGGTTTTCCCTCACATTGACAAAGCGGCAACTGAGGCGGACAACGGCATGATCTCGCCCAGTGGGAAAAGGCTTGCTTTGCCACCCGATCCTCCAAGGAATGGAAAGAGATAATGGCCAGCCGACCACGGGGCCGAAGCAAGTCCAGAGCTCCCTCGAGGAATATCCGCAAGTTATCCAGTTCCCGGTTCACCGCCATCCGCAAGGCCTGAAAAGTGCGAGTGGCCGGATGTCGCTTCCGTGACCTCTTACCTGCAGGAATGGCTTTGCGGACCACTTCGGCCAAACGTTCAGTGGTTTCGATTGGCGCTTCGGCTCGCACCCTAACGATGTTCCGGGCAATTCTCCGCCTCCAGCGCTCTTCTCCGAAGCTCCAGATGAGATCAGCCAGTTCCTGCTCGCTCAAAGTGTTGACCAACTGGGCCGCGGTAGTCTCCGTTCTCGTATCCATCCTCATATCCAGCGGTCCAGGTTGGCTGAAGCTGAACCCCCGTTCGGCAGCATCCACTTGGAAAGAGGAGAGCCCAAGATCCAGAAGGATCCCGTCCACTGCCTGCACATGCAGCCGAGCCAGGACTGGGCCGATTCGGGCGAAATTCTCCCTAACCAGATCGAGCCGCCCCTCGTAAGGTTGCAGGTTAGACTGCGCCTTAGCCAAAGCGTCTGCGTCCCAATCGATGCCGATTAAGCGGCCGTCAGGCGCCGTTTTTTCCAGGATGGCCCGAGCGTGACCACCACCACCCACCGTGCCATCCACAAAGGATTTTCCGGCGGTGCAGCGCAGGTGCTCAATCACTTCATCAAGGAGAACCGGCCTGTGTTCCTGCTGCTGCACCGCGCTCACCGCCGGGTAAATGGAAGCCCAATTCTAACCCCTCATCAGATAGCGCGATGCGGGGGGGGGACTGACAGATTGATTCACAAACCCCAGTAGGGTTTCTTATCGGCTCAAACCGATTGGACAGAGTTTGAGAAACGGAGACGCGGCGACGCGGCAAAATAAAACGGTCTGCTGCGCTGTTCATATTCTTGATCCGTGAAGCCCCTGTTGTCTTCACCCACCATAATTCTTTGTGTAAGTGTTAAAGTCACGCCGCGCCGCCGCGTCTCCGTTTCTCTTATATGTGGAGGGTAGAACCCTATATTGCGATTTATCAAATGCCGAGTTCTGCTAGAGTTGTGGTAATCTCGGCAAAATCATCACGGGCTCTGTTAATTTCCTCATCCCACAGTGGTTTGCTCCAGACTTCGAAACTCTTGAGCATACCTGCCAGCACCACATTACGCTCTAACGAGGCGTGCTCGCGCAAAGTCTGAGGGATCAGAATTCTTCCCTGTTTGTCGAAATTACATTCAGTGGCGCCAGAAATGAAAAAGCGCTGAAACGCCTTCACATCCTGACGAACCAGGGAGAGTTCTCCTAGTTTTTGTTCGATAATTTCCCACTCTGATAAGGGATAAGCAATCAGGCAGCGGTCAAGGTTGGTGATTATACAGCGGTCTTCATAGCGGGTTGTGAGGATCTCGCGAAACCTGGCGGGAATGCGTATACGCCCCTTGACATCCAGGGTATGTACGGAACGACCCCTGAACATGTAGACTCCATAGTAGGACTGAATTGACACTTATGACCACTTTTGCCCACTTATTTACACCTTTTATACAGTTGGCCCCACAAAATGTCAACTTAAAAAACAAAAGCAAAGGATTATACCGACTCCCAGATCTAGGTCCTGGGTCAAACAGATATCAATATATAGAACAATTAGCTATTAGACAACTGCATTGTGTGGCCGGAAGGGAACCGTGCAATGATAATTTATTCAACATCGAAAACCTGGTCCTTAGGGCCAGGTCAGCGTTGAACCGCTTTGCCGGTAAAGATTGCGAGCTGTTTTGGAGTACCGGAGCACCTCAATTGCGGATTTGGGAATGCGGATTGCGGAATTCTCAAATAGTTTTCGAACTTCGTCTTTGTATTTTTAATCCGAAATCCGAGATCTCCAATCCGAAATGTGATGACTCCAGCAGACTACCGCAAAGAGGAAAGACCATTGAAGCCCCCTCAGGGGGCAGCCAAAAGCCGGGTCCTTTGGGCCCGGATTCCTTACTAACGCCTTTTTTGGTGGCGCAAAACCGCTGCGTTGTGTTCCACCAAATTGGTTGAGAAATGATGGGTCCCGTCTTTTTTGGCCACAAAGTACAGATAGGGTGTGGAGGTTGGGTTGAGCACTGCTTGGATAGATGCCGCTCCAGGATTGCAGATGGGGCCGATGGGCAAGCCTCGCCGGGTGTAGGTGTTGTAGGGAGTGTCTTTCTGAAGGTGGGCTCTGGTGAGGTTGCCATCGAAATTTCTTAATCCGTAAATTACAGTTGGGTCACTCTGAAGCCGGATCCGTCTTCTGAGGCGATTTAAGAACACACCGGCAATCAGTGGACGTTCCTCGGCTGCCGCGGTTTCCTTTTCCACCACTGAAGCAAGGATGACCACTTGGTGGCGAGTAAAACCAAGTTTGCGAGCTTGCTCCTCCTGGACTGGGCCAAAGTGCTGGTTGAACATGGTCACGAAGGAGCGCAACACGGTCTCGACGGGTAGTCCCCTTGCAAACCGGTAGGTATCAGGGAAAAGGTAGCCTTCCAGACTTGCGGCCGGTATACCCAGGCTACGGACGAAAGGTGGGTCGGTTGCGGCGGCGATGAAGCGCTCAGCATTGACCAACTTGCTGGCCTCCAGCAGTTCTGCCATCTGCTTAAGGGTGTAACCTTCGGGAAAGGTGATCTGGTGAAGTCGAACCTCACCGCGGATAATCTTGTTGAGAAGCTCTCCCGGGCGAAGACCGGTTGAGAGTTGATACTCGCCAGCCTTTATCTGACGGGCTGCCCCCTTGAACCTAACCAGCCAGCGAAATTTTCCGGCGCTGCGCACCAGACCCTGCCCGTACAGCAAATCACTCAAGGCTGGGACCGACGTTCCCACCGGGACCTCCATCACCACTTCCGCCGGCTCCGAGCTGGCCGGAGTTCTGATAAAATGGAGCATATCCCCAACCAGCCACACCGAAGCGAGCACGAGAACCAGGAGCAGAGACCACAAAGGGCTCAAGCGTTTCTTCTTGGGTTTGGTGGAAGCTTTTTCTGGCATTAACCTCTCTCTGGATCAAAATCCTCAGGCAAATCCGAATATCGAATATCGAAATCCTAAACAAATCCGAATTACCAAAATTCAAATGACCAAAACCGGAAAAGCTCGATATAGGGCCCATAGTTTTTGTTTTGAACATTGAGACATTGGTATTTTGAATTTGTTTCGTGCTTCGTGCTTCGTGCTTCGGATTTCGAATTTTATGTGCTTTGTCTTCCAGTTCTAAGAAGGTCACAGGCCACCACCTTATTCAAGCCTTTCAACCAACTGCGGCAGCAAGACTCCGGCCTTCCCCTGAAGTGCAAGGTCCAGTTTGTGGGAATAGGGTGTGGGCTCAAGATTGATCTCCACCACCCGTGCACCCTGCTCCTTCGCAACAATGACCAGAGAGGCAGCCGGTTGCACCAGAGCTGAAGTGCCTATCACCAGCATGGTATCACAGGAGCGAATCGCAGCGACGGCTTTATCCAGAATGGTTGGGTCAAGTTGTTCGCCAAACCACACCACGTGGGGACGCAGAAGCCCTCCGCACTCTTCGCACGCCGGTAGCTCGGGTAGAGGAACTTCCTCATTGCGACTTACCAGGTGGCACCGAGTGCAACGAACCATCCAGATGTTGCCATGCAACTCGACCAGGTTTTTGCTGCCCGCCCGGCGGTGCAGGTCATCAATGTTTTGGGTAATAAGCGAGAACTGAGGAATCTTCTCCTCCAGACGTATCAGGGCTTTGTGGGCAGGGTTTGGCTGCAGGGGAGCAAGCAGCTCCCGTCGCCAATTATAGAAGTTCCACACCAACTTCGGGTCACGGGCAAAGGCTTGAGGAGTAGCCAGATCGGTGGCCTTGAAACCCTGCCAGAGTCCGTCCTTGCCTCTAAAAGTGGGCACTCCGCTCTCGGCGGAGATGCCGGCACCGGTAAGTGCAGCGACTCGCTTACTTTCAGTCAGCCAGAGTCCGGCTTGTTGAAGATCCGCTGCAATAGCGGCCATCAAATGCCTCCTTCAGTTACGCGTTTGCTTATAAGTTGGTAGATGTTTAGACCTGCCGCTTCAAAGCCCTTGAGACCGTAGACCATATTGGCCTCTATCACCAGATATCTGTCTTCGCAGATGCAAATATCAAGCCCCACTTCGTCAAACTTACAGAGGCGGGCCACCCGTTCAGCAAAGCGCAGGGTATCATCAGGGATATCCTCCAATGATATCCTCCCCCCGAGTGAGACATTGCTGCGAAATTCCCCAGGCCGGGCAATACGCCAGTAAGCGTGCACCACTTTTGCCCCCACTAAGACGACGCGCAGGTCGCGGTCAATGGCAAGGTATTCCTGAATATAGGCCGGCGCGTATTTTTGCAGGTAAACCTGCAGATCTTCACGGCTGCGAATGAGGAAAACTCCTCTGCCCTTTGAGGAACCCCGGGGGATCTTGGCGATAAAAGGAAAGGAGAAATCCGCAAGGATCTGTGGCGCCCTGGGGTTGTCCCTGTAGATCCGGGTGCGAGGGTGAGGGATGCCAAGCAGAGTAAAGAGCTCAGTTTGTTTGATCTTGTCTCCCATGTAACGGTAGTAATTCGCTGGGAAAACCCTCTTGCCCAGCGCGAGGAAAATGTCTTCATAGAGGGTACTTGGGTAATAAATGGTGTCGGCGTTTCGCAGCAGGTCAAGTTCAATCTCGCTGTAATCCTCGAAGTTGGGACGCAACCCCAGGGTCTGTACGAGAGGACTGTGTCGGAGGCGTCTGCCAAGAGCTACCCTTTTTCCTTTCATCAGATCCTCGTCCAAGGAAGTCGTCTCCACCAATAAATCCGAATATCGAATATCGAAATCCGAAACAAATCCGAATTATCAAAATTCAAATGACCAAAACAGTAAAAGCTCAATATAAGTCCCATGGTTTTTGTTTTGAACATTGAGACATTGGAATTTTGAATTTGTTTCGTGCTTCGTGCTTCGGATTTCGAGTTTATCTCCCTATCTATAAGTGTGAGCGGCTGCTTTATTGTAAAGCTAACGAATAGGATCTTAGCCTTTTAAAATTTGTTCCAGTGGTTGATAACTGTAGCCCAGGTCTCGTGCTACGGTCTCATGGGTAACATGACTGCGATAAATGTTAATACCTTTTGCAAGGGCAGGGTCGGAGGCAACAGCTGTCTCAAGGCCCTGGTTGGCTATCTTGAGAGCATAACTGACGGTAACGTTGGTCAGGGCAAAGGTGGCGGTTCTTGGCACAGCCCCGGGCATATTGGCCACACAGTAGTGAATGACGTTATCAACTGTGAACACGGGCTGATCATGGGTGGTTGGCTGGCACGTTTCGCAGCACCCTCCCTGGTCCACAGCAACGTCCACAATCACTGTGCCAGGCTTCATTTGGGCAATCATTTCACCGCTGACAAGGCTTGGGGCTCTTCCGCCCGGGACCAGAACTGCGCCGATAACCAGGTGAGATTCACGCACAGAACGCTCGATGGTATCGGGGTTGGAGATGAGTGTGGTGATGGCCGAGCCGAATATGTCATCAAGGGCCATGAGACGAGCCTGGTCGATATCAATAATGGTGACCATGGCCCCCATTCCCACTGCTATCTTGGCTGCATTGATCCCAACCACACCACCTCCCAGAATAGTCACCTTGCCTCGGTAGACACCGGGGACGCCTCCCAGGAGCACGCCGCGACCACCCTGAGTTTTTTCCAGATAATGGGCACCCACTTGGACCGCCATCCTGCCGGCAATCTCGCTCATTGGTGTGAGCAGCGGCAAGGAACCGTCGGGCAACTGTATGGTCTCATAGGCAATGCCAATGATTTCCTTTTCCAGGAGGACGGCTGTCAGTTCAGGCGCAGGAGCTAGATGTAAATAGGTATAGACCATCAGGCCTGGTCTCAGGAGGTCATACTCCGGAGGCAAGGGCTCCTTTACTTTCATCACCAACTCGGCCTCCCCATAGACCTCAGCAGCTGAGGATGCCAGATGGGCACCGGCAGCCTTAAACTCCCGATCACTGATGCCTGCGCCTTCACCTGCGCCTTTTTCAATCAGCACCCGGTGGCCCGAGGCTGCTAAGAGCCGCACGCCAGCCGGAACGATTCCCACACGGTATTCCTCGGTCTTTATCTCCTTAGGAACTCCGATGATCATTGGTGGCCTCCATAGAGTGAATTGATCCTTTGTTATTTGTGGGAGCGGCTTTCTAGCCGCGATCCGCTACCCTTCGAGTCGTCACTCTCAGTTGTCATTGGGTCACTTGGGCTGGCGCCCGCCATTGAGTCACCAGGTCGTTGCAATAGGGGATCACCAATAAAAGCGAAGCTATGATCCAGTGATCAAATGGACCAAGCGACATAGTGACTTAATGACCTAGTGACCTAATGACTAACGATCCTTTGGTTTCAGAATGACCTTATTAGACAGATGATCCGGGTAATAGGACAGCTTGGATTGGCGCAGTCCGGATTCACCCAGATCCTGTTCACGATTTGTGTAGGTGAAATCGCTCCAGGCGTTTTGGCAGAATTCCTGATTTATCACCGCGTAGCTACCTGAGAATTCAGGATCGGCCTTCTCGAGGTGAATCAAAGCAGTATCAGGGTTAAGAGGTTCTCCCAAACTGAAGGCCACCACCTTCTCGTCCACCACAATAGCGGCTCCCTGGCAATCCAGTTGGTGGTAGTGAAGTAAGGCTTCGCGGATGGCCTGTTCTTCATTGAGAAGTGCCGGATTTTCCACACAGCTCTTGAGTCTACACCACTGCTCTTCCAACTCCAGACAGGCCTCTATCCAGTCATCCTTGAGAGTTTGATAGCGGTAGGAATATCTCTTTCGAAATTGCTTGAGATGATTGCGTTTGCGGTGGTACTTCCGGCCGCTCAGGTTGATAAGGGATTCGGTAAGGTAGACATAATCGCTATTGGCTCGATCCTCCAAAACTTCAAGGGAGAGAGCGCTAGCGTAGCGCTGGGCCAGAACCTCGGGCACCCGGTGGATTTCTGGCGTATCCGTATGGTTTTCCAGAAAACTCAATAATTGCCCAAAAGCCGAGGATAGGTCATGCGCTCCAACTGGTGGCAAACCGAAAGGGGGGGCTTCGGCTATATGCCCGATGATCAATAGCGCGTCATTGGCAAGGCACCACTGAAAATTGTAATGGTAACGCCACATGAAAAGATTGGTGAAGGTTAGTTCAGAAGTGAGCGGTGGGCTCTGGTGAAAAAAAGCAGTAATCTGGTCCCGGTCTTCTAAGCTCAACGGCTTAAAGTCAGGGTAATGTGGCGTGGCCTGCATGCAGTTCCGGATCGTGTCATCTGTTGAGAGATTAAGGATCAAGGGCATTGAGGAATGAGCAATTGCTGAGGACCTTAATCCCTGAATTCCTTAATCTCTGCTGTTTCCATATTCGAAGTTGAAAATGCTACAGCGAGCGCATTCCCCGCAGCGACTCGACTTGAGCTCGTCGACAAGTCTTGTTGGAGCGGAGCGGAAATCCCGTCGCCGGGGCTGCGGGGTTAGCGAGCGGACTACAATAAAATGGAATCACTTACTTACATTTCGAAGATTCCCTGCAGCTTGCTGCAGGGAGCTTCAAAAGTTCAGCTTCAGGTAGTGGCAGCAAACGAGCAGTGGGCCATCGTGACGATCGTTAGGAATACTCCCACCGGAGGCAAGAAGATGGCCACTGTGACTATGTCATATCAGATGTGGGAGAGTCAACGAAATAACATTTTACTTGACAAGGGCACCACTACATGACTTATATATACGTTTTAAGAATTCCTGTAGAATTTTTCAACCAATCAACAGGGGGATAAATCCATGCTGAAAAGCCCTTGCTTAGCTTGTGAGATGGTCGGCCAGGACAAGAACAAGTGCTTGCAAAACTGTGATAAGCTCAAGGAGTATCAAGAGTTCATCCTCCAACTGGGGATCTACGCTAAGGTGTAAATTTACTTTAGCAACTGAAGAAAAAAAGGCGGCCTCAGGGCCGCCTTTTTTTGTTTAGTCTATATGAGTCTGTCAATCCAATTTCAGATACTGGATACTAGCTTGCTGATCACTCTTTGGCAGGCAGAGACGCCTGCCCTACTGGATTCTGAATTCTAAATTCTGATTTCTAGTTTCTTACTCCATGCCCCATGCTCTACCTGTCCTGCCTGTCCCGAGCGTAGTCGCGGGGAGCTTGCTTGCCCTGAGTTTATCGAAGGGGTCCAAGGATGCCCTATGCCTTTCCCAATCCGAAATCATCAATCTCCATTACTCCAGAGATCGAATTCGCTTGCCCTTCCGAACAAAACTCCATTAAATATGGGAATACTGGGAAAAATACCCTAATTGCGTTAAAATTCCATTGAGCTTTAAGGAGGATTCGACACAGATGAGCGATAAGCGGCAGTTTACACCACTGGAGAAAAAAATCATCCATGAGTTGCAGCAGGATCTGCCTGTAGTCAGACGACCCTTTGCTGCCGTGGCAGAAAGAGTTGGAATCAGCGAAGCTGAGCTCTTGGATAAAGTGCGCGGATTTATTGGTGACGATATTATCCGGCGTTTCGGAGCCACCCTGAGGCACCAACGTTCTGGATTTGACGCCAATGCCATGGTGGTGTGGGAGGTAGAGCCTGAGAGGGCCGAGGAGGTGGGTAACATCTTTGCTTCGTTCCGTGAAGTCTCCCACTGTTACCAGCGACCTGCAATGCCTGATTGGCCTTACCGGTTGTTTACCATGATTCACGCATCCTCCCCTGAGGTGTGCCGCCAGATCGCTCAAAGGATGTCTGATGCTGCGGGTATCGAAAAGTTCGATCTGCTTTTTACCCAGGAGGAACTGAAGAAAACCACTATGGCCTATTTTGGCGACTCGGAAGAATAATCCGGCAATTAAGAGGTGTAAGCAGTAATATAGTTAGGTCATTGGTCTTTACGGCCGTCACTTGTGGTCATTTGCCTTCGGCGTCATTCGGGCTGATCGCCCGTCATTATATCGTTTACTATAAATGACCATAAATGACGCGAGGAGGCTGTCCGAGAACTTTAAAATCCCCTCCCCCTTGACGGGGGAGGGTTAGGGTGGGGGTGAAAAAATAAGTGTATTTTAAGCAATTTTATATTCCCCCTCCCCGTGCAACCACGAAAATGGGTTACCTATGTACCAGGTTCAGACCCCCCTTTATCCCCTCCCGCCAGGGGAGGGGAAAGGGGTTGTCGTACGGCCTCCGAAGGCATATTGACAGCGAAGCGTAGTGACGGCCACGTTAGTGGCCAAATGACTATGAATGACAGTGAAGCGTCATGACTTTATTGACGGGAGAACACGATAATGGGAGGAGGATTAGGATGGCTGGAAGCAGCAGTGAGAGATTGTATCGCCAGGCTAAAGAAATAATTCCTGGCGGGGTAAATAGCCCGGTACGCTCCTGCCGGGCGGTGGGTACACACCCCTTGTTTATCGCGAGCGGGCAGGGTTCGAAGATTTACGATGTGGACGGCAATGGCTACATTGATTATGTGGGCTCTTGGGGCCCTCTTATCCTGGGGCATGCTCATCCAGAGGTGGTGGCGGCTGTGAAGGCAGCAGCGGAGCAGGGGACCAGCTTTGGCATCCCCACTGCCCGGGAAGTTGAGCTGGCCCAGATGATTACCCAGCTTGTTCCCTCTATGGAAATGGTGCGCATGGTTAATTCAGGTACCGAGGCCACTATGAGCGCAATCCGGTTAGCCCGTGGCTACACGGGGAGAAACAAGATCATCAAGTTTGACGGCTGCTACCATGGTCATGCGGACACGCTCTTGATTAAAGCGGGCTCAGGTGCCGCGACCTTAGGTATTCCGGGCAGTGCTGGAGTTCCGCCAGATTTTGTCCGGTACACGCTGTCCCTGAGATTCAACGATCTTGAGCAGGTGGCCACAGTGATGCAGGAGCAGGGAGATGATGTGGCCGCCATCATAATCGAGCCGGTTGCAGGAAATATGGGGGTCGTACCTCCCAAGCCGGGATTTCTCGAAGGACTCAGACATTGGTGCGATGAAACCGGGGCCTTGCTCATTTTCGACGAGGTAATGACCGGTTTCCGAGTGGCGCTGGGGGGAGCGCAGGCTCTATACTCGGTGCGACCGGACCTCACCTGTCTCGGAAAAATTATTGGCGGTGGCTTACCTGTGGGAGCCTATGGAGGACGTAGGGACGTTATGAGCAAAGTGGCTCCTCTGGGGGAGGTTTATCAAGCCGGTACCCTCTCAGGCAACCCACTGGCTATGAGCGCTGGACTGACAACTCTGAAGCTGCTGAGCGAGTCAGGTGTGTATGATCAGCTCGAGGAGCGGTCCAGCTACCTATTTGATGAAATGAGTCGGCTGGCAGCAAAGCACAATGTGACCTCCACTATGCATAGGGTCGGTTCCATGGGCTGTCTCTTTTTTACTGACCAGACCGTAGTGGATTTTGACACTGCCCAAACCACGGACACCCAAAGATTCGCCCACATGTTTTGCGCGATGTTAGAGCGGGGTGTGTATCTGGCTCCTTCCCAATTTGAGGCTGCCTTTGTCAGTCTGGCCCATGATAAGGAGGATGTCGATAAGACCCTGGCGGCAGCGGACGAAGTATTCAAACAGATCTAATCCGGTAGATAGCAGACACGACTGAATAGCGAGATGGGGATTAGAGGTCAGATATCAGACGTCAGAAGTCAGAGGACAGACGACAGACGACAGCAGGCAGATTGCAGCTGGCTTTTCGTCAGTTGTCCGTGGTCCGTAGTCCGTTGCCATCAAAGTATGGTGCGAAAAGTAAGGGCCAGAATTAAGAGCCCAGTAGGGCAGGCGTCTCTGCCTGCCAAATAGTGATCCCCAGACAAGCATCCAGAATGCTAAATCCGCAATAGTCCAGCTCCATGCCCGTCTGACAGCGCAGCGTCATGACCCGAATGACCTCCCTTTTCGCAGCGCAGAACATGTCTTTCTGCGCCCTGCTCGCGAACGAAATTCTTTTCACAAAAAAGCGTTGACTTTACCAGGGGGCTATGATAGGACGTACGTGAAGTTTTACACGAACTCAAGTGCTGCCTTTTAGCAGTCTTAATTCGTGGGCATGAGACCAGGCCAGAAGGAGAAGGGTGGCCTTCATGAAGGAAGACACCAGGAAGGCTCTCAAACTGGTCGGGCTCTCCAGCACTCTGGGACTTACCATTGTCATTGCCACTTTTATCGGCCTGGCTCTGGGACTCTGGTTAGACAGGGTGTTCGATACCAGCCCGTGGCTTACCATTATTTTTCTCTTACTCGGTATTGTTGCAGGATTTCGTAATTTCTACCGCTTTATGTCAAAGCGGGCCAAGGAGTGAGGGTCATTTCTGGCCCGGTCACTATGCTGATAAAAGACGAGGCCCTTCTCAATAGACTTGAACAATTCAATTGGGTCCTTCTGGCGCTTCTGGCATCTGGCAGCTTTGTCTTCTTTTCCCGAAAGTTTGCTCTCGGTGTTCTGGCTGGAGGAATACTGGCTGTCGCCAATTACTATCTGGTGAAACGGAGCCTGCGCAGGGCCCTCGATCCAGAAAGGCAAGGTAAAACCCGGTTTTTGTACTTGCTAAAGTACGGCCTACGCTTTGCGGCCCTGGGCCTCATTATCGCGTTGTTGCTGATCAAAGGGTGGGTAAGCCCTCTTGGCATGCTGTTAGGCTTATCGATAATCGTACTTGGTATTGCGCTGGTTGGTGTTGTCGAGGCGCGAAAACTCTTTTTTAAGGGGGTAGTCTAGGCTATGGAACACCCGATCATGTTTCTGAATCTTCTTTTCCAAAACCTCGGTCTTCCTATTGTCCACGATTTTAACGAGGCGCACACTTTCCTGGAGAAGATACTCCTACCCTATGTGACCTATACTTGGCTGCTCATCATCATTCTGGTGATTGTGGTCAAGCTGACGGTCCGCCGCATCGAACTCGTTCCCAAAGGAGGCCAGAACTTTTTCGAGATTTTGATCTCCGGGATCGAGGAGTTCATGGTGGGAGTTACCGGTGAAGAGGGTCGCTACTTGTTTCCCATTATAGGCACCCTGGCGTTCTTCATACTGCTCAGCAATTACATGGGTATGATCCCGGGATTTTTTGGCCCCACCGCCAATGTTAATACCACCCTGGCCTGTGCCATAATTGTAGTGACCTACACCCACGTGATCGGAGTGAAGTTTCATGGGCCCGCATACATAAAACATTTCATGGGACCAATATGGTGGCTTTCTCCCCTTATATTCGTTGTGGAGGTGATCGGTCACTTTGCACGCATTCTCAGCCTTTCAATTCGTCTCTTTGGAAACATCATGGGCGAAGAATTGGTACTTGCCATCCTTATGTTCCTCGCGGGCATGTACCTGGCACCTCTGCCGATGATGTTCTTGGGTCTGTTTACCGGTGGGGTGCAAGCCTTTATCTTCTGTTTGCTTTCAATGATGTACTTCGCCGGCGCAATCGAGCATGCTCACTAAAGACTTACTTTGAACCAACTGGCTGATGCCTTGAGCATGGCAAGACCATAAGTTTGGGAAGAAGGTTTTCGTTAGGAAGAAGGCCATAAAATAAATACAAACAAGGAGGTTTTTTTGCATGAAGAGGAAAACGCTGATTCTGACAGTGGTGTTCATTCTGGGATTCGCCGCGTTGGCTTTTGCTGCCGAGGCAGGTGGAATGGAGAGGGTCGTAGGTCTGAATTTCTTCCTGTACTCCGCCGTAGTAGCTGGTTTCGCCATTGCCCTTTCATCCATTGGCTGTGGCTATTCTCAGGGAATTGCTATTAGGAGTGCGGTGGAAGGCGTGGCCCGCAATCCTGAGGCTTCAGGAAAGATTACCGTGACCATGATGATCGGTCTGGCGATGATCGAGTCTCTCTGTATTTATACCTTGGTTATCTGCTTGATCCTCATCTATGCCAACCCGGTGTCCAAACTCATTCAGGGTTTTGTGGGGCTGGTTCACTAGTTATTGGATTCTGCACGAAGAATCGGGGGATTGGCCTCAAAGTTGGTCAATCCCCCGGTGCCCTTCAAATCGAGATCGGCATGGTAGCCGAAATTTCAATAGGATCATAAAGTTATGAAGTTCGCCAAGATTCCCATGGCCACCATCAACCGGCTGTCTATCTACCTGAGGAATCTCGACGAGTTGATGATTAACGATGTTGAGGTGATTTCCTCAGAACGGTTGGCCAAACAATGTGGGGTAAATCCAGCACAAATCCGTAAAGATCTCGCTTACTTTGGTGAGTTCGGTGTAAGAGGGGTTGGCTATCGAGTCAAGGATCTCTACTCTCAAATTCAAGAGATACTTGGCCTCAATCGCCCGTGGAATATGGCGCTTTTCGGAGTTGGTAACTTGGGTTCAGCTCTTATCCGGCACGCTAACTTTCTCAAGCACGGATACCGGTTTGTGGCTGCCTTTGACTTGGATTCTGAAAAAATCGACAAGACGCTACCCAACGGCCTCGTCATCCAGCACGTGGACCGCTTTGAGGAAGTGGTAAAAGAAAGAAATGTGGAAATGGGAATTATCGCCGTGCCGCCCGCAAGCGCCCAGAGTGTGGCAAACCAGCTTATCCTTGCGGGAATCAACGGAATCTTGAACTTCTCGCCGGTTCAGATTCAGGTCCCTGATTGCTGTCGAGTGGAGAACGTGGACTTCTCCATCAAGCTAGACAATCTCGCCTACCATATTTCTTCGACAACCACTTGA
>Ga0210106_1000025_pt1 | contig 17792 bp, 20 predicted proteins | sample Tolay_CordC_D2_FD_185580 | JGI IMG/M metagenome (GOLD analysis project Ga0210106, IMG submission 185580) | Wetland microbial communities from the San Francisco Bay, California, USA, that impact long-term carbon sequestration - Tolay_CordC_D2... | ecosystem: Environmental > Aquatic > Marine >...
TGTGTCTCGATCATATAAAAACTCTACCAATTTTGTGAAAAACAATCAAACCGATCAAAAGAATCCGAAAATGTGGATTACATCCCTTAATTCACACTTTCGACCCATGCATCCTTACCTCAAGGTATGGTGGCTGGATCTTAGGCGTAAAAGTGGGGAATAAAGTAGAGATTGTCGAAAAACACCAGAAGTCCCTATTCTGGTCCTGGTTATGGCTTTTAACTAGTTGATTTACTATATGCAGGATGGCGGTAACGCTGTGTCGGGACTCTTTCGACAGTCTTGTATGTAGTGTAAAATTTCGGCAGACCGGTGCGGATTTTAGACATTAAGGGTGAAATTAAACCATGATCTCTGTGCCTTCTCTGGCAAAAAATGCTATAGGAAACCTTCTCTGACATTTCATCTCCTGATCTAGAAGAAAATCATCTGAGTGTTCTGGATCATGATGAAAAAGAGCCAGTCTCTTTACCTTTGCCTGTTTGGCTACCTCAACAGCTTGTTCCCAACTGCTATGACCCCAACCTCTTTTCTCTTTCAGTTCGTCCGTGGTGTACTGCGCATCGTGAATGAGGAGATCAGCATTTCTTGAAAGGGCTACTACATTAGGATCTATCCCATCCATATGCTCCACATCAGTGCAGTAAACTAGGGTTTTATTTCCTTCCGTAATGCGGTACCCGTATGCACCTCCTGGATGGTTATGCTTGGAAGCTACAATGTTAATACCCCTAGGGTGATTATATTCGGTTATGTCCGGTTGCCAGAAAGTCAATTTCGCCCCGATATTATCCAAAGAAACCGGAAAGTAATCATCCTGCATCTGTGTGGCAAAAATACTCTCCAGATCTTTAGTGATTCTGCCTTTCCCGCTGATAGCTAAGGTGATATGCCGTCTCGGATCATTAGCCAGCTTGAAAAAAGGGAAACCTTGTATATGGTCCCAATGGGTATGGGATAATCCGATAATCATATTGTCATATTGTTCATGAGATGCCGCCAAAAGATCGTCCCCTAACCTTCGAATTCCTGTGCCAGCATCTAATATAGCAATTCTACCGGTGCTAAAAGTTATTAGGACACACGGGGTATTGCCACCAAATTGCGCAAAGTCCGGTTCAGGTACTGGAATAGACCCTCTCGTGCCATAGAACGTAATTTTCATCATGGCTCCTTTCATTGTTGATCAAGTATTGAGATTCTATCACCATATTGCGGAGACAATCTAGTGGATACTGTTTAGTCTGGACTAAGCAGAATACTAGGCCAAGCTCTCTCGTGGACGAATAAACAACAGATATGCCAACTAGTCTGAGGCTACAGTGGAGAATCAAATGAAGTCAGTACGAAAAAGTACCATGAAGATCTGATCTAAACGACTTGTGGAAATATAACCAATTTTACTCAATAATGAGCAATGTAAACTTGCCCTGATCACTACAATAGTGTGAATTACATCCCTTAATTCACACTATCTGTTCTAAAGCTCCTAGCACAAAATGAGGTAGTAAGTTCTTTGGGGAAAAGTGTGCCTAGGTGTCTATCCGTAAAACCACCATTTTTACTTTGGCTGGGTTTTCCTCCTTGACACACTTAGCTTAGTAATGTAACATATGTAACTATACTAACCAAGCAAGGGGGTGAACAATGGTATCGGTGAATATCAGGGATTTTCCCGAAGAACTCCACCATAAGGCCAAGATTCAGGCTGCGGTGGAAAAGATTACCTTGAAGGATCTAATGATTAAGGCACTTGATGAATACCTTAAGAGAAAGGGGGTGAAATAGATGGCATGTGTAAGATTCAGAAGAGGCCGCTGGGTCATAGATTTCTATGACCAGGACGGCATTAGGCGATGGCATACGATGCCGAAAGGCAGCACCAAGAAAGACGCTAACATAAAGAAAGGCACACTGGAGAAAAAAGTCCAGCAGGGAGCCTACGTAGCTCCAAAAAGTATGCCTCTATCCTCGGAGGTGGCTGATGATTGGCTAGGAGTCAAAAAGCCCAATATCAGACATAGCACCTACGAGCAGTACAAAGGTCATGTGGACAATCACCTGAAACCGTTCTTTGAGAAATACAAGATTATTCAGGTTAGTTTTGATGCTATTGAAAGGTTCAAAGCTAATCACATGGAGAACAAGGTCACCCCTCCCACCCTTCGCAAACTTTTAATCACTCTTGGTCAGATTATTAAACATGCTGTCCGTTGTCGGTACATTGATTTCAACCCTATGCCAGACGTGGAAAAACCAAAAGATCTTCGTTCCGCCGAAGAGAAAAAGAAAATGGTGCACTTGGAGTCTAAAAGACTTCAGGCTTTATTCAATGCAGCCGATACACAGAAAGACCGAGTGCTGTTTATGAGTGCCGTTTTCACAGGGATGCGAGAAGGTGAGCTATTCGGCCTGAAATGGAACGATATTGATTGGATTAACAGCCAGATCCATGTGAAGCGCACATACAACCACAGGCGCTTTTATGAGCCTAAAAGTGAAGCCTCAAAACGCAGTATCGACGTTGCTCCGGAACTTGTTAAAAAACTGAGGGAATGGAGGCTCGCTTGCCCAAGAAATGAACTCAATCTTGTATTTCCATCTGAGGTCGGAACACCGGAGGATGAGGCCAATTTTCTCAAGAGAAAGTTCTTTCCAACCCTTGTTAAAGCCAAGCTACCGAAGATTCGCTTTCACGATCTCCGCCACACTTATGCTGCGCTGGTGTGGGAGCAAACAAAGGACGTAAAATATTTTCAAACTCAGCTTGGACATAGCAGCAATAAAATGACGATGGACACATATGGACACCTGATGAACAAGACGAACAAGGATGCTGCTACTAGGCTCGGACGCACCATTTTCGGCGACAATGGTAGCAAAATGGTAGCAGAAACAAAAAAAGAGATTACACCATATGGTGTAACCCCTTGATATTGCTGGCGCGCCTGGGAGGACTTGAACCCCCGACCTACGGATTAGAAGTCCGTTGCTCTATCCAGCTGAGCTACAGGCGCTTGAGCTAAATTAGATAGTATTCCTATACGGTGCACCTTTAACTGTCACGTAGATGATCACTTCACTGACCTCGCCACACCCTGACCTGATCCGCTGGACAATTTACTGGGTAACGAGGAATTCCGAGGTGAGCGCCCACACTCAGGATAACCGCCACCCCCCAATCTCGAGGACAACTACTAGACCTATCTCTTGCTAAGTAATCTCTCAAGTTCTCTGGTTTTTTTCACCTCGACATCCCGAAGCTGTTTCAGAACGTTAAGCGCTTCTCGATCGAGTCTGATCTGCTCTTTGTTCTGCTGGTAGACGAGGGCAAGGGCTTTCAACAGGTAGCGGTTAATGACCTCGTTGCGTTCGGTTGAGTCCTGAGAGGTTTTGAGCGCCCGCTCTAGGAAAAACTCTAGATTTTGAAAATCATCGCTGGCCCCGAACAGCTGAACAGGAAAAGCAAGGCCAAAAAACACACGGCAACCACAATTATGCTCGCTACTCGCTTCATGTCGAAACTCCCAATAGGGTAATCGGGACTCCGACCAAACAATATGAACTCAGCGCAGTGGCAGAGTATCAGATTTTAGTAAGATGTCAATTATGCTCTCAGATCAAGCGCATTTTGCAAGCACTATCCCCAACCAATGTTCCTCGCTACGGAGAAGAAGTTGTTGTGCAAGCCCGGATATTTCGTGAATTGCTGTCGCGAGATCACGCAGATGGGCGTGCCACCGGGCAACCGCAGGGCGTTGGTTCCGAGGCGTACCTAGAATGGTACGTCGCAGGGACCAATGTCCGAGGACGCCAGGAAGGACGGCCATATCCGTGGTCGCAGCAAGTTATTCATGAAATATCCGGGCTAGTCATGGCCCTATGGCTCAGATGAGAAATTGGTTAAAATGCCAACCTGACTTTTGTTATATGGCCAAATTTGGCAATTTGGCAAGAGATCGTAACGCAGCCCAACTCAGGTAAGTTGATGTATTTTGGGGACGTTTTTGTTTTCTTGTATCTTTGGTATCTTTACTGCTTTTACAGGGGCGGACATCAACGCACATTGGCAACATTTCCACCCAAGAAAAAGAGTTATCTTTGGCTGGCACGGTTTGCTTCTGAGGGCGGGGCACTATGAGAATCAAAGCGATTAAGGCTTTCTTTGTGATTGCCACGTTGTTCATCACGGCGGTAGTAATGTTCGTGGTTTTCAGCGCCAATGAAAGAAAGCTCCAGACAAGAAGGGTTTCTCAGTACAAGTACCCCTGTATTGTAATCAAGGTGGACAACAGCGGGTGCCAGACAGAAATAGAGATGCGGCCGCATGTAGCAGTGGCCGCAAATTGAGGACTTCACTGCGGCTTTAACCACCCCCACCCTCCCTCAAAATCCCCCAGTGGCATGACTCGCTGGGGGATTTTTTTATTCGGCCCTGAAAAATGGTGGTTTTACCGATTGACGGGATCAAACGATTTTCATATGCTGCCCCCTAGGTATGACGGGCTGCTTAGCCCTAACCCCCCATAGGCTGTCTGCGAGGGATTGGGAATGTTCTCCAATGTTCTCCGCGGGGTAGTCAGTGGGGGCTTCTTACGAGCCCCTCGATCATGTCTAGTCAGACTATCGAGGGGCTTTTCATTTTTTGTCTTTTCCCGGCCACCCACCTCATCGAATAAAACCCAGCCTGGATGTTTCATAAATTGCTGTCGCGAGACCACGAAACTGGGAACCCGCTTGCGGGACTGAGCGGAGCGCAGCGAGCGCGAAGAGGATGGGCGTGCCACCTGGCAACCGCAGGGTATTGATCCCGAGGCGTACCCGAACGGTACGTCGCAGGGGCCGATATCCGAGGACGCCAGGAAGGACGGCCATATCCGTGGTCGCAGCAAGTGATTCATGAAATATCCGGGCTAGCTTTACAAAATGCGAGTATCATCATTATGGTAAGAGTCAGCCGTTTGCCTGCTGTCAGATTGTTCCTAGAGCGGTGGGATATTATGAAGCTCAACCGTCTACAATTCGGAATACTCCTGCTCCCGTTCGTACTGGCCATGCTGGAGCTTGGTCTTATCAGCCCTGTCTCGGCCGCCCCGGTTACCTTGCCATCTGGGGTCATACTGGACTTAACTCAAGAGCAGGTCGAGGCCGTCAAGAGGCAGCCTGGAGTTTTTTTCGATGCCGAGGACGCTCACATGCTTTCCCCTGGCGATGTGGTTGTGGCTCTGTCAGATGATCTTGGCGGCGGCTATCTCTACGGCAGGCCGGAGCACCTCGCAAAGGCCTTTGACGCTGCAGGTGCGACCCAAGGCAGCGCAGAGGCGGAATATTTATTTGTCAAAAAACGCTCCTGTTTATGGTTGTGGTAATCTAGCCCGAGTCGGGAGCGCCTGCCCTACAGTTTTCCATCCCATTTAATACTTCATTGGTTCTGAAAATTGGTCCTTTCACACCCTCATTTAGATAAAACATGCTGAAATAGCACCAGAAAAACCAATTTTGGAGAGTAGGGTGGCACAGACGTTGCAGTGTGAACATACAAGGCAAGCTGAACCATCGCTGTAATTTGATCATAGCGGCTCAATGGTTTAAGCCGGCTGATGGGTCTGACCGAGAACTGAGATGAACCGAAAAGGGCTGGGTGATTATGGATAAGCCAACGGGGAGAGAAAGACGTCAACACCCCAGGGCGGTGGTTTCATGGCCCGTAATTATCAAAAGCTCTCGAGGACTCATGGCGGGTGAGGCGAAAGATGTCAGTTACACTGGAGCGTTTATCAGTTGCCGTGAACCTCTGAAGCCCAACGAAGTCCTTGAAGTGTCTATCAGTGTATCCCTCCTCTCTCCACGGGTACAAGCCATAGCTGAAGTGGTTTGGTCAAATCCTTCTAGCGCCGATGAAAAGTTCAAGCCGCGCGGCATGGGGGTTAGATTCACGAAAATTGACACTACCGACCACGAGATGATCTCAGCTTTGGTTGCGGATCATCTAGAGATTAAGGACCAAAATCGGCCTGGGGAGGACCTCACTGCTTAAGGTGGCACTGGTATGGATCCTCAGTTTATTGAAAGACGCCGCTACCCCAGAGCCAGAATCGAATGGTCAGTTACTTTCAAAACCGATAAAGGTGTCGTTGCGGGAGTCACGCTTAATGTCAGTGCCGGTGGCGCCACGCTCCGATTTCCAAACCCGCCTCTTTTACACGAAGTTCTTGAGATGACCATCAGAGTCCCTGAACTGGATCGCCCCCTGATAGTTGAAGCGCAGGTGGTCTGGTCAACCGCAGATATCGTGGATAATGAACTTACCTTACCTATCATAGGCGTCAACTTTACCAATATCACTGATCAAGACCGTTGGCTTATCTCTACAGCTGTTTCCAAGTTCCTAAGACAAAAGGAACGTGTTCCCACCCGCGTGACAACTGCCAGAAATGCTCTGAAGAAAGTTCTGGAGGAATGTATCGAAACAGACCTCTAGCCCGGATATTTCATTAGTAACCGGGCTAAGCAGTTGTTTGTCCCATCTATCAAATACCAACGACTACTATCTTCACTGCTTCACTCCTTTGTTTCCCTTCAGTTTTCTGGTGCCATGACTCTTTTTGTGTCATCCTCATCAGCGCCTATATTTTTGCATTCGCATTTCTAATTTTCACAAGTCAAATATAATGCTACTATTTCAAATGAAGAATCCGGACTAGTAGTGGGGGTAAAGACTATGCAAAGGCCCAAATGCAAGAATATCTCACGTTTTCTAAGTGTTCTGATAGCTACTGTCTTTATGGTCTATCTGGGAAGCTGCGGACCATCCAAAAAAACCTACAAATTATATGCAGGCCCGCAACTACCCAGTGACAAAACCGCGCAACTTGTCTGCAAAGGGGAGACCATACAGATCAATTCTGTAAATGCTCAGAAAAGCCCAGATGGAAAAGATACCTTTGGCAAGGTTGCGCTTGAGATTCTTCCCGGTGATTATCATATAACCGTGTCTTTTTCCGGTAGATCCGCGCCTACGGTCGTTGGGGAGTCTTATAATTACCAGGTATTTTACACCCACGACTCTTTACATAATGTGGATATTACAATAAAGGCTGAGGCTGGCCATACGTATCTCGTAACTTCCAACCACAATTATGAGAAATCCACATGGAACGCCGTCGTAAAGGATGAAACAGACGATAGAACAATTCTTAAGGAAGGTCCCTACCCTCTTAATAAGATCAGAACAGGTGATAATCGGGCCTCCAGCCGAGTATATCGTAATTGAGATCGGCAAGCGGCAGCTGAATGGCAATTCCTGCTCCAAAGCCTTGTGTGCCTTACCCCATGCCATCTTATAAGTTTACTGTAAAACTGCAGAAAGCGCCAAGTATCTGAGTGCAGAGGTATCCGGTGAAGAAGTATCTATTGGCCTTCTTCCTCTTCGTGACCTTTTTTTCTGCTGCTGCATGCAGCACGAGGGGAAGTTGTGTCCGGGGGAACTGTAAGAACGGACTGGGCACGATGGCCTATCCAGAAGGTGCGAGATATGAGGGGCAATGGCAAGGTAGCATGCGGAGTGGACAGGGCACACTGACCAACCCCTATTCCGGACAATATGAGGGACAATGGAAAAATGACAAGCCTCATGGGTTGGGGGTTTGGACCTTCCCTGACGGTGCAAAATATGAGGGACAATGGAAAAATGGCGAGTGGCACGGACAAGGAACCATGGCCTTCCCAGACGGCCGTAGATATGTGGGTGCATGGGAAAATGATGTTCCCCACGGACAAGGGAAGATGATCTATCCTGACGGTAGAGAATTGATAGGTGAATTCGAGAATGGGAAGTTCGTTGGGAAGTAGGACTTTGGGGTCTCTGCAATCATTGCTCCGGCATGATGCATTTCTCCCCTCCCCGCAGCATGCAAAGTTTATATCTGGCAAGATCTCCCCAGTACCACATAATCTCCTCAACGTCGGCTGTTCGACTCGTCGTACTGCTCATGGTCCTCTGTCCCACCCGCCGGTCCACGGCTGCAAAGAGTAGTTTCCCGGTAAGTTCATCGGTAATCTTTATCTCGATGCTCGCCTGCCCCGCAAAAACAGTCTCACCCGACAGAGATCCCGCAAAATTCCTAATGGGATTAACAATGACAGGCGCCACTGCCGAGACAGAATCCGCCGTCTGAGAGGACTCCCCCACACTCGTGAGCGCCACTTGGATGCGCAGGGTGTGGGGGGCCGGTTCGTCCACCATTTGATAGTCTTCCGCTAGATCGTTATAGAGGATGTAGTAGAAGCGGTTCACCAGTTTCTGCAGATCAGCTCGGGTAAAGCCTTTGGGGTAAGTGTCACGTCCTCCATAGTAGGCGACGGGGGCCAAGAAAATCTTGTTGTAGGAAGGCCAATTAGCTTCAGGATTTTCATAAAAGAGCAGCGCTTCTCCCTCGCCGCCCGGACTTAGCATGGAATAATCGCCGAGGAAACCCGACTTTTCAACTGTCCGGGCTTGTTTGCTCTGGCTGGTTGCACAACCGATGAGCAATGCCAGAGCGGACAAGAGGACAACTCTCAGCAACCAATTCACTGTAACACCCCTCAGCGTCAATTTTTGGCCTACTTATATACCATGCTCTGCAAGCAAATGTAACATGCTATCTCTCCTCTTCCTGTTTTTCCATCTTTCACATCAGGGCTTGGTATAGACACGAGGAGAGGTTTTTCCTTTATGCGTGAGTTTGCCGGAGGAATGGAGAGGTCGATTCTATGAAATCCCAAACTCCAAGCACCAAATTACAAACAAATCTCAAATTCCAATACTCAATGACCAAAACAAAAAACAGGTTTGGAATTTCGAATTTGGTCATTGTGATTTGTTTGATATTTGTGATTTGTGATTTGGAATTTCTGATACTCCAGTGCTCCAAAACAGCTCGCCACCTGTACCAGCGAAGCCACTGAACGCTGACCTGATTTTAAGGACCAGGTTTTCGATGTTGATTAAGCAGCATAATCGCTGCCATTGATTGTGGGGTCTTGAGCCGGTTTAACCCTAAGTTAAACGGTGAACTGGTAGCACAGCTGGTCTGATGAGGTGTTGGACTTTACCACCTCGCTTCGTAAAAGGGTTGAAATCTAGAGCTGCTCTCCTTCAACTAGCTCAGCTCCGAGACAACATTGCTAACAAACTGGAGGTCCTCTGTCGTGATATTAGTGAAGCGAACCCCCATGCCGATAGGTATGGCATCGGAATCAGCACTGACGCGTATATCTAGCCACACTACCTCTGCCCCTATCCATGAATGCTCCCGGTCTTGAGATAGGATGGACAGGATGAAAAGATCTTTTTGTAAGAGCGGTGTCCCGCAGCGAATATAGGCCCCCCCGGCACTAATGTTCTCTATTATGCCGTCGATATCCCCCTCGGGGGTCACCATGGTAACGGGCCAGCTCACTGGGACTCTTGAATGTTCTCTTTTCTGGACGAAAGTGGGGGAGTTCATAGTTGTCCTCCAATCTATCAGAAAACATCTCCCTGGAGCAATTTGAAGGGTTGCTCGCTATGTTTTCCGTTTTTCAAATACCTCCCCCAGAATGTCCTTAATGAAAACTTCGTGCCAATTCGTGACATAACCGCATTTTATCCGTGTTTTTCAATAGTTAACCTCTGACAATAACAATGGGCGGATCGGAAAAAAACCTTGTTTGGAGTCCAAAAGTGTCAGTCGGTGAAAAAAAACGGCATCATCACCACCACCTCTGAAGTCCATTTTATGTAGAGTTTTCAAAAGATTTCTGCTATGGTGGCCGCTGTTTCGTCAGCACTGGTCTCTCACATATCATCACAACGTTGGCATCAATCATGCATTCCTTGGTCGCCAATTCTACCGTACGGCCAGGAATATCCAACCAGAACTCTCGGGCAAGAGGTCCCATTACCAATGGCACGTGGTCTCTTTCTAGCTCTGCTCAGCCTTCTCCTTTTCACTGTCTCATGTACACAGTCTTCTCTTGTTCTCCGGCCAGATGACGCTTCCCACCCTGAGGAGGCATCCCAGATCACTGAGCCTCCCACTGAGGACACATCGGATCCATCAAAAGCCGCACCTTCCAAGACAACCAATGAGGAGGAAGAGAACGTATTGGCTTCATCTCCGGCTCAGGAGGGAAGCTCCGCAAACGGCGAATCACCGGCAGCGGTTGACTCCGAAGAAGAGCCATACACTGATCAGAAGCTTGTGGACGACGCTTTGTACTATTATCAGGAAGCTCTAGAGTACTGGAATAGTGGTGAACCGGATAGGGCGATACTGTCTCTCGATCAGAGTTATCAAATCATTTTAAGCATTCAAGACGAGGATGATCCGGAGATCACCCAGCAAAAAGAAGACCTTCGTCTCCTCATCTCTAAACGGATTCTGGAGATTTATGCCTCCAGAACCCACCTCCAAATGGACCACAGCCGGGAAATGCCGCTGGCGATGAACCAATATGTAACCAGAGAGATAAAACGTTTTCAAACCACAGAGAGAAGCTTTTTTATCAAATCCTATAGGCTCTCAGGCAGGTATAGACCTTACATTGTGGAGCAAATGAGGAAAGCTGGTACCCCTGAGGATCTTTCCTGGCTTCCACTGATCGAAAGCGGTTTTAAAACCAAGGCACTCTCCAAGGCCAGGGCCCTCGGACTCTGGCAATTCATCGCTTCCACCGGCTACCGCTATGATCTCCGCCGCGACCGCTGGGTGGATGAACGGATGGACCCTGAACGTTCAACCCAGGCCGCCATTGCTTACCTAAAGGTTCTTCACGGTCTTTTCGGCGACTGGACTACCGCTTTGGCAGCTTACAACTGTGGTGAGGGTAACGTGCTGCGGGCGATTCGGCAGCAGCGCGTTAACTATCTAGATGATTTTTGGCATCTTTACCCGCGGCTGCCCCTGGAGACCGCTCGTTATGTGCCTCGTTTTCTTGCTGCGCTCCATATCATCAAAGATCCTGAGAAGTACGGTTTTGACGACTTGGAGCTTGATCAGCCATTGATAACCGAACAGGTGCAAGTCAACCGACAGATGCGCCTGCAAGATATCGCCCGGGTCCTGGATGTACCAACGAAAACTATAGAGGAGCTCAATCCATCCTTACGATATAAAGCCACCCCCAATTATCCCTTTACCCTGAATCTGCCCGCAGACACCAGCACAACGTTTCTTGCCAAGTTGGAGGAGGTTCCCCAGTGGACCCCCCCAAAGCGCGCTTACGTGGTCCACAGGGTGCGCTTCGGCGAGACCCTCTCCGGAATCGCCTTAAAGTACCGAGTGTCAGTGCGACGCATAGTGCACGCCAATCACCTGCGCAGTGCCAGTCGGATCCGGGCGGGCCAGCGCTTGAAGATTCCCCTCCGCGGCCACATTGTAATGGCTAAGAGCACCCCTTCACCCCGAACAGGATCAACCGCGCACTACCAGGTAAAGAGGGGCGACTCGCTCTGGCTGATCGCCCAACGCTTCAACACCACCGTGACTGAAATCAAGACCCTCAACGACATGCATTCCGATCTGCTCCACACTGGTCAAATTATTCTTGTCCAGGCGGGAAGCAGATGAGTGGCAAGGCGTAAAGAAAACTAGGCACTCGGCACCGCCTCATTGCTCAATTCTCAACGCAGATTTCTCATTCTACATTTGGCCAACCTGAATTCTTGCCCTGATTTTCGATTGGCAATGATAAATGCGAAACCGGGGACCCTGCCCGAAGGGTAAGGGGACTAAGCGGCTTGTCTCGCCGAAGTCCTAACGGAGGCGGAAGCGATGCGAGCGCGAAGAAACTGGGAACCCGCTTGCGGGACTGAGCGGAGCGCAGCGAGCGCGAAGAAATGATAAATGTGAGATGACGAAGTGCTTAGTGCCTAGATCCTAGTACCTAGTAGCCTGCATGAGGGAGGTGGCTGAACAGTTTCCATTGGGAGAATTGCAGTGCGCTTCTTGTCACCTTTAGTGCGGGGTTTCTTGATTCGCCGTTATCAACGGTTCCTTGCCGAGGTCCGTCTCGAAAACGGCCGGTTGGTCACGGCTCATTGTCCCAACTCTGGCAGCATGCAAGGCTGTAACGTTCCTGGCAGGGAGGTTTTGCTATCACCGGTAGACAATCCCAAGCGCAAAACCCGCTACACCTGGGAGTTGATTCACCTGCCTTCAACCTGGGTGGGTATCAACACCCTCACCGCCAACCGGCTGGTGGCTGAGGCAGCCAGTGCCAAGTTGATCCCCGAGTTGGGTCCCTTCGACAAACTCTTGAGGGAGGTGAAATTGGGGCACAGTCGGATTGACTTCTGCCTGGTTCGTGGTGGGGTGTCCCTTTTTCTGGAAGTCAAGAACGTAACTCTGGTGGAAAATGGTACGGCACTGTTTCCTGATGCCCCCACTGCCAGGGGACGCAAGCATCTGCAGACACTTATGGATGCTCTTGACCAAGGCCATCGGGCCACCATGTTATATGTGGTTCAGAGGGAGGATGCCCAACGTTTTTCCCCGGCTGCTCATATTGATCCCGCCTATGCTCAGGCGCTCCACCGGGCACATAAGGCTGGGGTGAATATTATTGTTTATGGCGCCAGGGTTAGTCCAGAGGAGATCTACCTGGATACCCCACTGCCAGTGGTGCTTGAAGGGGATAAGGGGATTGGTTGAAGGGTTAGACCAGCTCAGCATCTCCAAAGTCGGGAGTGTAGATGGTGCTGTAGGGCACTGGGTAAGTGTCGTTATGACCGGGGAGAGGAACCAGCAGCTGATCGCTCACGGTCAGCCACTGGAAATCTGGCCGCAGATCCCTCAACTTGCCATCTTCGGGCGGCTTTGAATGGATGGTATTGCGATAGACCACTTGAAACACTCCCACCCCAAAGTCATCCTGAACGTCGATAAGAAAGCGTTCCACGAAATTGTCAAACTTCATACGGTTCTCCGAGGCCAAACGGGAGATTTCATCGGTGGGCAGCTTGACCAATACGTATCTGCTTACTCCACGCTCACTGAGACGGGTAAGCGTGCGTGATTCGGTACTGGCAACATAGACTGTGGAGACGAATTCCATTTTCTTGAGAAACTGCGCCGCCACCACCGCAGCGGTGCGACGACCTCCCACTGCATAGTTAAAGCCGTAATTCTCAAAAAGCTTGTTGTTCAGACTTTCAGCGTACTTCTCGTCTATCTCGTAAAGGTCTTTGGCAATGTAACGCAGCTGCTGGGCCATCTCTTCAGTAGCGTTGTCAATGGGCCAGTCAATCTTCACATGGAAGTGAGTCATGGCATAGCGGGTCCTGGTCCTCATGGTCGGATCTTTCTGAATCAACAGGGCGTAGTCTACCGGCAGTAGGTCCAGCACCAGATTCTCAAAACCCGGGTTTTCGAAGTAGCGCAAGTTTTTGGTGTACTTTTTGTGCAGTTGAATGTAGGCCAGTTCAGCGACTCCTTCTTTGGTAACCTTATTGGAATCGAAAAAGCGGATATATTTTTTGTACCAACCCGGAATGGTTCCTTCGCAAAACATGACAAGAAAGTGATTGTGATAATTGTGCTCTCTCTCCACCACCCGAGCCCGGGGTTTGAGCTCTCTTTTTGGCACGAATGGGTAAGGTTCTCCAGCCTCGCAGAAGTTCCAGTATGAATCGATGAGAGCGTACTGTATCAGGTACATATCCATTTGGTCTCTTAGTACCTCGTACACAGATCGCCGCAACCGATCTTGCAGGCTCAGCTGAAACCGATAGGGCCAAGTTGGCATTCTCGCACTCCTCTCATCTCCAACTCCACCAAGCCACAACTCTACCAAGCAGGGAAGTTGCACCACGGCAGCAGAAGATGGAGCTGGGATAACTTGCCGTTTATTCTATCTAATTATGGTCTTTTGTCAATTACTTTTCTTAGCCCGGATATTCCACTAGTTTACGCCTTGGCGTGACTGCGACTGCGGAAAGGGATAATAGGTTTAAGCTGGTTCGTCAACCATTCTCTGGGGTAGATAGAAGACATATTCGGCGGCTAGCAGATCAAACTGCACCTTGGTCTCATGTTCCACTTTTTCATAGAGAACCTTCAGGGTATCAGCTTGCTGGATTCGAGCAAAGAAATCACTACGGCGATAAAAGTTCGGATGCAAGGGCAAAAGGAACTGGCTGGAGTCCCCTTTCCAGGAGAAATTGAGACTGCGCCGTAAATCCATTATGGTCTTGTAGACTCTGCGCAACAAGTCAGTACGCAACAGCGGTGAGGAGCTGTTGACCACACATTCCATGAGACCTGCCAGCTGGTAAAACTCCCTGGCTTCCTCCTCACTTTCCCTCCACCGGTAAAGCCCCATCACCGTGTAGTCGCAGCCACTCACCAAGCTGAAATGTTCGGGAACAAAGCTGAGATGGCTGTGGCCGTTGTTAATGGCCTGATGTCGATGGCTCTGGTATTTCTCCGCCTCGCTCCGGAGACACTGCAATATCTGCCCTTGACGCCAGTCACCGCGGCGAAACTCCAGGGGTTTACGACAAATAAGATTGTCGTCACCCTTGCGGCCGTTGCCAAACTGAATGATTTTTGCCATCGACTCCATACATTGTGGGGTTACATCGGCACTATATCAGACGAGATCTCATTCTCAAAACCATAAGCTGGAAGCCTAGCTTTGGTGTTTAGTGTCTACTCGCGCTCCGCTTTGCCTGGAACACCAGGTCGAGTCATCTCTTCAGCATTTAGTATCTTTAGGAGCTTTTCCTTCGGGAGAACCTCTAACTCCAGCGCCACTTCTCGTACTGTTCTGCCACTCTCGTAGGCCAAGTGCGCTATGTGAGCTGCTCTATCATAGCCTATCTCAGGGGCCAGTGGAGTACAGAGTGCCAAACTTTTTTCCACCAACTCCCGGCACCGCTGTTCGTTGGCCTCAAGTCCTTGCAGGCATTTCTCCGTGAAGTTGCTAATCCCGGTTCTGAGCAACTCCACAGATTGCAGCAGATTGTACGCCATCACCGGCAGCATGACGTTGAGTTCCAGGTTTCCAGCCTGCCCACCAATAGCCACAGCCCAGTCATTGGCCATGACTTGCACTGCCACTTGGAGAAGAGATTCAATGATGACCGGATTGATCTTGCCGGGCATGATTGAGGAGCCTGGTTGCACCGGAGGAAGGTGAAGTTCTCCCAACCCACATCGTGGTCCGGAAGCTAACCAGCGCAGGTCATTGCCGATTTTTGTGAGTGTCACCGCCAAGGCTCTGAGAGAACCGCTGGCAGCAACCAGCGCGTCCTGGCCCCCCTGGGCGGCAAAATGGTTTTTGGCCTCCTCCAGGGGAAGATTAGTTTCCTCCGCCAACTGGGCTATGACTTTCGGGGCAAAGCCAACCACGGCATTGAGCCCCGTCCCAGTAGCTGTACCCCCCAGGGCCAATTCCATCAGACCGGCCAAGGCCTGTTCAATACGTGCCCGGGCCAGCTCCATTTGACGGGCGTAACCACTGAACTCCTGTCCCAGACGTACCGGGGTGGCATCCTGAAGATGGGTGCGCCCGATTTTCACGATGTGGTCAAAATGCGCACTCTTGGCCTCGAGTTCCTTCTGGCAGGCCATCAGCGCTGGTAGCAGGCCACCCTTGATGCTTTCGGCCACGGCCAGATGAATGGCAGTGGGGATTACATCATTGCTAGACTGTCCTCGATTAACGTGGTCATTCGGGTGCACTGGCGTTTTGCTACCCACTTCACCCCCCAGCAATTCAATGGCGCGGTTGGCAATGACCTCGTTGGCATTCATATTGGTGGAGGTGCCGGACCCAGTCTGAAAAATATCCACGGGAAACTGTTCATCCAACTCACCCCCTGCCGCCTCGGCAGCTGCCTGGATGATGGCTTCGGCCACCTCTTGGGAAAGGAAGCCCAACTCAAGATTCACCCGAGCCGCAGCCCGTTTTATCAGACCCATAGCGCGAATGAATTCCCGAGGAAACCTGAGACCACTAATGCGAAAGTTCTGTATCGCTCGCTGGGTCTGGGCCCCGTAATAGGCTGCTGCCGGAACCTGCACCTCACCCATGGAGTCACTTTCAATCCGATAGTTCTCTTCTTCCATTTCAAAATCCTCCAAAAAATTTTGTCATCTTTCATTTACATATAGGCGTAAGGCTCCAGGCAACCCATTTATCAGTCCTCTTTCCTCTGCCTTGTGCCCTGTGCCTTGCACCTTTTGCCTTCTCTTAAAATGAATAGAAAAACTCGTTCTGGTTCAGGATTTCACAGCCGTCTGCGGTCACTCTCACCATATTTTCCAGGCGGACCCCACCCCAACCGGGAAGATAAATCCCGGGTTCGATGGTGACCACCATGTCTTCCTCTAGCACCATGGAACTGCTCTTGCCGAATCCCGGCTTCTCGTGCACCGCCAGTCCAATTCCATGACCCAGACCATGACCAAAATTGTCCCCATAGCCGGCAAGGGCAATGTAATCGCGGGCCACGCTATCCACTTCCGAAGAAGGAATCCCGGCCCGCACTGCAGCCATGGCCCGTAATTGAGCTTCCCGTACAATACCATAAACCTCACGCGCTTTACTGTCCGGCTCTCCGAGAATAAGTGTCCGAGTCATATCCGAACAGTAGTGGTCCAACCTGGCACCCAGATCAATAATGATTGTCTCTGAATCCCCAAGCTGGCGATCACTGACCACCGCATGCGGCATGGCAGCGCCTGGCCCGGAGGCCACTATGGGCGGGAAAGAGATCGCCTCAGCGCCCGCTTCTCGCATGAGTTGTTCGATGCGCCAGGCCAGTTGTTTTTCTGTCTTTCCTACTTCTGCCTCTGCCACTATGGTTTCCAAAACGGATTCGGTCAAGGCCAGAGAGTTACGAATGGCCTGGATTTCTTCCGGTTCTTTGACCATTCTCAAACCCTCCACCAACTCACCCCCAGGCAGCAGCTCTCCTTGCGGATGCCATTCTTGCAGGACCTCTTGAATCTTCATAACCCGCTCATAGGTGAGATGGTGGTTTTCAAAACCAAGGGTGCGGGTGCCCAGGCTCGCGAAGATCTCCGGCAGGATGTTGGCAAGATTCTCTTTATAGATAACCACTTGAAAGTCAGGAGCTTCCTTTTCAGCTTGTTCCTGATAGCGAAAATCCGTGGCCAGCACTTGAGCCTTCTCGGTAAGGAAAAGGAAACCGGAGGATTCGGTCAATTGCATGTCCTCTGCCCAAAAACCGCTGAGGTAAGCCCGATTCCACGGCTCTGAGACCAGGAGGGTGTCATAAGGTTTTCCGGGCAACAGTTTCTTTACCTTTTCCTGACGTCGTTGAAATGGGGTCAAATTATCCATAAGTAACTCCAAGCCGTAAGATTGTACCCTGACGTTGCATTTCCTTAGCTTTCATACAATTCGAACTATACTCAATATGTGCAAATGGCACAACTGAAGCATCTTTACCCCAATGTTGCATACCTATGTCGACGCGCAGTGCAACCGCTTGCGCCGCGTGGGAAAAACGCGCTATCTATACTACTATAAGCATCAAGAGCACAATTCTCACATTATGAAGTAAGATGGTTTCTCGAGAAAAATTTGACAAGGCAGATTATATATTTTATACCCAACGGTGCTAATAAATCAGTAAAACCGTGGACTCTCGCCCGCATTATTCACGAAAAGTTTACCGCTCCCGCGGATTATGCGAGCTAGCCCGGATATTTCATGAATTGCTGTCGCGAGACCACGAAACTGGGAACCCGCTTGCGGGACTGAGCGGAGCGCAGCGAGCGCGAAGAGGATGGGCG
>Ga0210106_1000026_pt1 | contig 17556 bp, 16 predicted proteins | sample Tolay_CordC_D2_FD_185580 | JGI IMG/M metagenome (GOLD analysis project Ga0210106, IMG submission 185580) | Wetland microbial communities from the San Francisco Bay, California, USA, that impact long-term carbon sequestration - Tolay_CordC_D2... | ecosystem: Environmental > Aquatic > Marine >...
CTTGGAGCCTCAAAGGTCGGACGCTCCTCTGTGGGATCAGAAAAGGTGACCGACCGCCCTGCTACCTGTTTCCACCGATAGGACTCAATGCCGTCATCAGGATCAGATGAATTGGAGCCGTCTAGGGTGACTGTACTTTTCTCTAGCACCGTCTGATCAGCTCCAGCATTTGCTGTGGGAGGATCGTTAAGCCAGATCACGTTTACTATGGTAGTATCTGATGATTGCAAACCGCCGACATCAGCCACCGTTAACTCAAAGGTAAACGAAACACCACCCGGTCCTACATTCGGAGCCAAGAAGGTGGGTTGAACTGCCTCAGGATCAGATAGACTAACTGACGGTCCTACTATCTGTTTCCACCGATAGGACTCAATGCCGTCATCAGGATCAGATGAATTGGAGCCGTCTAGGGTGACTGTAGTTTCCTCGTCCACATTCTGGTCAGGCCCTGCATCTGCAACTGGTGGATCGTTTACAAATGCTACATTGACAATAGTAGTGTCCGTGTCAGAGAAACTGTAGCCATAGCCGACTGTTAGTTGGAAAGTCAGGGATGTCCCCTCTGGTCCAACAATGGGTGCAATGAAGCTTGCTTTTGCCGTATTTGCATCCGTCAGAGTTACACTCGGGTTTCCGCCCGTCTGTTGCCAGGAATAATAAGAAATGAAAAAACTGTACAAGGAGTTGGATCCATCCAAGATTACTGTATCGCCCTCACGCACGGTTTGGTCTGGTCCTGCATCTGCCATTGCTAGAGCTTGCGAGGCTGCAACAGTCTGCAAGAAAAGTACAAAAAACAATGCAACAAAAAAAGAAGTTTTCGCCTGCACAGTGATCCTTACTTTATATCCAGTGTTATGCAGTAGAGTTTAGTAATAAACTTCCAAAAAAGAGCATACTTATACAACTAATTGGAATTGTGTTACTTTATTTGGTAGGTCTGAGCGGTCCTGTGAATATTATAGGCAAGAAATGTGCCTAGTTGTCTATCCGAAAAACCACCATTTTGCGGATCAATCGGCTGACTCAGGCTGGAAAGAGCAAACTGTGGATTACATCCCTTAATTTACACTCGGCTGGGATTTACATTGGCACAAGATATGGAGAGTTTTCAAGGCAGGAGGAGAGATTACATTACGCCGTATTTTTTCAGCTTCTTATGAAGAGTTCGCCGGGTGATGCCGAGCCTTCTGGCAGTTTCGCTCTTGTTGCCGCCTGCCGATTCGAGGGTCTGCAAGATGGTTACCTTTTCCACTTCCTCCAGGGGTAGGTCCGCCAGCAACTCTTCTCTAACCGCCTCCTGCTCCGGGGCGGGAACATCGCTGACCGAGAGGGGGAAATCCATTTCAGAGACATAGTCGCCCCGGCACAGAATTACACCGCGCTCAACAGCGTTCATCAATTCGCGCACGTTTCCCGGCCAGTCGTATCGTACCAACCGATCCATGGCCTGAGGGGTGAAGCCCTTGATGTGTTTGCGGTTTTTTTCAGCAAAAGAATCGAGAAAATGCTGGGCCAAAAGGGGTATGTCCTCGCGTCTTTCCCTCAGGGCAGGCACAGCCAGGGCAACCACGTTCAAGCGGTAGTAGAGATCTTCGCGAAACCGGCCATCCTTAATCTCTGCTTTTAAGTCTCTATTGGTGGCTGCTATTACCCGGACATCAACTCTCAAGACTTCCTCTCCACCAACCCTCTGAATCTCTTTCTCCTGGAGCACCCGTAGCAGCTTGGCTTGCATAGCCACAGACATCTCGCTAATTTCGTCCAGAAAGATGCTGCCACGGTTCGCCAGTCGGAATCTGCCTTCCTTGCGGCGGTCTGCACCCGTAAATGCCCCTTTTTCGTGGCCGAAAAGTTCTGACTCCAACAGGGTCTCAGTAATGGCAGCACAGTTCAGTTGGATGAATGGCTTCTCTCGGCGTGGGCTGTTCAAATGCATTGCGCTGGCAATGAGTTCCTTTCCCGTTCCAGATTCTCCGGTGATGAGTACTGTGGCTTCGGTGGGCGCCACTAAGGCCACGGTCTCCAGTAATTCCACCATAACCCGGCTGTGACCAATTATATCGCCGGTGTTGAAGCCGACCCCAAGTCTCTCTTTGAGGGCACGGTTTTCCTCTTTCAGTCGAGTATGATCCATGGCCCTGCCAATGGCCAGTTCGAGTTCATCGAAATCCAGTGGTTTGCTTAGATAGTCGTACGCTCCTTTTTTCAAGGCCTCCACAGCCGTCTCCACCGAGGAATAGGCAGTCATGATGATGATGGGGATGGCTGGATTATAGCTCTTTATCTCAGACAGGGCCTCCAGCCCGGAGACTTCAACCATACGAACGTCCATCAGAATTAGATCGTATGATTTTTCGTGTACCTGTTCGATGGCCCGAGCACCATCGTCCGCTTCCTGCACCACATATCCCCACCCTCCCAGCAAGGTGCGCAGCATGGTTCGATGAGCCCGATCGTCGTCAACCACCAGTATGCTGCCCGGAGAACTAAGCTTAGCCACGATCTTGCTCCTCCTCTGCATCCGGCAGGATTAGAGTTATTGTGGTACCGAGGCCTGGTGTACTTTTCACTTTTACAGTTCCATGGTGAGCGTCAATAATCTTGTGCACGATGGCAAGACCAAGGCCGGTACCGTCTGGTTTGGTGGTAAAATAGGGATCAAAAATGTGCTCCTGATCCGCTGGATCTATGCCACCCCCGTTGTCGGCAACAATGATTGTTGTTAGTTTTCTCGTCTCATCCCTGGAGACCTTAACCTCCAAAATGCCTTGTGCACCCATGGTTTGCATAGAATTGAGGTAAAGGTTAAGCAAGACCTGACTCATTCTATCCGCATCAATAGGGACGTCCGGGAGATTGGAAGGAACCTCAGATTTTATCTCGATCCCCTTTGCCCGGGCATCGCCATCGATGAGCTTGAGAGAGTGTTGGATCAAATCAGCTAGCCGAACCGGCTTTATTTTGAGGGTGCTGGGGCGGGCGAACTCCAGTAGTTGGCCGATGACACGGTCCAGCCGTTCCACCTCCTGGATCATTGTGGTGGCCGTATCTCGATCCTGTGGATTATCCTTGAGTTTGTCCCTGAAATAAGTGGCAAAGCCCTTAACTGAACTCAAAGGGTTTCTAATTTCGTGGGCCACGCCGGCTGCCAGGCTTCCAAGTGAGGCCAATCGTTTCGTTCTCTCCACCTCCTGCTGCAATCGCCGAACCTCCATCAGGTCACGAAAAATAAAAACATAACCCAAAAAAGTGTTGTCTTCGCCGTAAAGACCGGCAGCGCTAACCCTAAGTGGCAGTCCGCTACCTCGCATTGTCTGGCAATCGAGTTCATCTTCGACAATCGTTCCCTTCGTCGCCAGGCGCTCAGTTAGTTGCCATAGCTCTGGAGGCAAAACCCCTGCCGCCTTTTCCCCCAAAACCTTGTGGCTCGAATCTCCAAGAATTGCCTCTGCCGTTTGGTTGAAAGCGGCCACCTTGCCATTTTCGTCTGTGGCCACAAGCCCCATGGGAAGATTCTCCACCACCTGGTCTGTAAAAGCCTGTACTTTGGCCAGGGTGCGGGTTGCCAGTTTGTAGCCCTGGGCCAGGAAAAGGGAGACCATTACCGCAAGACCAATCAGCAGCACCCCAATAGACATGGCCACCGTATGACGCCTGGCCTCAACTCTCGCCGTTTCCATGGCACTCATATCCAGACCAACGAATATGTATAAAGCCGACCCATTTTGATCATTTCGGCCGCTCTCCAAAGACCTGTCAGCCGGATCTCTGCCGGACCCTGGCCCCCGCATCATCATGCCGTGATGACGCATGCGGCCCTGCCACGGCATGCCCTTGATAGGTGTGAAGCGTTTGTACACCTCAAAGGCAAAATTTCCTCTGTTTATCTGGACCTCATGCCATTGCACCGTATCGACTTCCTGTGGAGAAAGCGCGGCATCTTTATATTGTTCGCCAATTTGTTCAGGGTCGCTGTGGGCAACTGCATATCCGCTTTCATCAGTTACCACCAGGTAAAGAATATCGGGCTGCTTGGCAGTTTCTACCAGCAACTGCTGCAGCTGTGTGCCGCCCCAGCCCATACCCATCATTCCGGTTCTGGCCCCAGCCTCAAAGGAGCGGATGAGTGCAGCACCTTTCTCAACCAGAAGTCTGGTCATGTTCTCCCTGTTCTCCTTGATGCTGCTGCTGGCCAGAAAGAAGACTATAGGCGCCAATACGGCCAAGCTGCCCAGAACAGCCCAGGGAGACAAGGAGAGCCAGAGATTTTTTTTGTGTCCGTTAGTCATTGAAGCTGCTCATTAATCTTCATATCGAGGATGTCGAAAAAGGACCGAAATGTCATACCGGACACGACGGAGTCGCGATCCGTGGTTCGACAGGCTCACCACCCTGAGCAAAGTCGAAGGGGTATCCTGAAAACCTTCGTCTGCCCTGGATTCCCCGCCGCAGGCGGGCTTCGCGACTTCCGGAATGACGTAATCAGTGCTCGTGATGAAAGAATTGCCACGTGCACTACCATGCTCGCCAAAGGAATACCCAAAGCAATTTGTGGACCAGGTCCTCTTTTTTCAGCCACTTCCTTTAATGACCCGCTTGACTCGGGCCTTCCCGATAGTTACCTCTCCTGGAGCAAGGAAAAATAGGTGGATACTTTATATCCACCTGAATACCTCTTAGTCGCCAATATGGATAAAAAGTATCCACTTGAATGCTCCAAGTCAAGGTGAACAAACAAGGCGGCATGGATGCTCAGCATGAATTTGCTGTAATATTAACTGGTTAAATTGATAAAGATATTGTGGCACGAACATTGCCATAAAAGGAATCAAAGATAATAAGAAATACAATCGATTTAAGGAGGGAAACAGAAATGAGAAAAGTGTTAACGACTCTAGGAATTTTGGTTTTGGTGGGTTTTTTGGCAGCCCCAGTTTTTGCGCACCGTTGGGGTCGCGGCGGAAATTATGGCGGCCCCGGCTCTGGCGGGAGTGAGAGTGGAGAGTACGGCAACCTGAGCGAGAGCCAGCGGGCTGAGCTGGAAAAACTTGAGCAGAGTTTTTTCAACGACACGGCCAAACTCAGAGATGAGATCTGGAACAAGTCGGCGGAACTCAATACCGCGCTGGATGCAGCCGATCCTGATGCCAAGAAGGTCAGGACTCTGCAGCGAGAAATCAGCGCCCTCAAAGCCAAGATGAGCGAGCAAAGAATAAACTTTGAGCTGGAAGCTCGTAAAATTGCGCCAAACGCCAGCTTTGGCCGAGGATCCGGCAGGGGACACGGCGGGGGAGGATATGGCTACGGTATGGGGCCTCACCATGGACCACACGGTCATTACGGCCAATATGGAAATTCCGGTCCGCATGGTGGCTACGGTCGTGGCGGCTCCGGCCCCTGCTGGAACTAGAAAGCGGTCCAGCGCCGCAAAAAGAAATACATTCAGACGGTCCCTCTCCTCATCATTTGGGTGAGAGGGATCGTCTTTTTTATACCCGGAGGCCGTATTTTTTGTCCACGAGCTCGATGACCTGAGGGACGGTGTTACCTTCAAGTAATTTTGTCCGGATGAAACTTTTCTCCTCCACCGCTCCCTTGGGCATGTCACATTGGCACTCGGCCAAAGGCAGCTCTCCACAGCCGCCGCAGGCGCACTTGAAGTTCACGGCCACCTGCCGAACTTGGTCCTCTATCGAGTTTGTTGCTGTTGACGTTGCCACCTGGACAGCCGGCGACTGGCCCGTTATCGGTTGGATGGGGATTGGCTGTGATGAGGTCGCCTGGATTGGCGTGATTGTAGTTGTGCTCTGACCTCCGGAAAACATGGTTTTCGCTGTAACACCAGCCAGCAAAACCACGGCAACGATGGCAGTAATCTTCCAGAAGTTTGACTCTTTTTTCTCAACGGGTTGTTGTCTTGGTTGTGGTCCCCGTGCTTTTTTCTTTTTTGCCATTGTCCTTATCTCCATATATCTATAAGTAAATTTCCTGATCCTCATTACCAAGCGCAATTTGCCCTCGGAATTACATGGGATCAACATACAATTGCTTGAATACCACCCTTTGACCCGTTCAGCGGAACATCTTCCACCAGAAGACCGTCTGAAATCCGCAGCATCCGGCGGGTGTAGCTGGCGCACTCCGGGCTGTGGGTTACCATGACGATGGTCATCCCTTCTTCATTGAGATTCTTCAAGAGATCCATCACTTCTCGGGTGGTTTTGGTATCGAGATTTCCCGAAGGTTCATCTGCAAAGAGGATGGGCGGCTCGTTTACAATGGCGCGGGCAATGGCCACGCGCTCTTGCTCACCTCCAGATGTCTGCCCCGGCAACCGGTGAGACTTTCCATTGAGCCCTACCCGTAGCAGGGCATCTTCGGCCAAAGCCCGCTTTTTCTTGCTGCTCATTTTCACCGTGGCCAGGGGAAGCATAACGTTCTCGAGGAGGGTGAGGTAGGGAACGAGATGAAAACTCTGGAAGACAAAGCCCAGAAATTCCCTGCGAAAGTCAGCCCTCTGGTCTTGTCCCAGTTTGTAGACCTCAAGCCCGTCCACCGAGTACTCGCCTGATGTGGGGGTGTTCAGGGCTCCCATCATTGATAAGAGGGTGGATTTTCCCGATCCAGACTCTCCCATCACAACCACAAACTCGCCCATTTTGATACGGAAACTCATGCCTCCTACGGCCATGACGGCGGCATCAGCGGTACCGTACTGCTTGACAAGGTTTTCTGCATGGATGTAACTCATTGTATCTCTCCTACAGTGCCCGCAGGGCATCGGTGGGGTCGATTCGAGCCGCCATAAGTGCGGGGTAGACACTTGAGGCCAGACCCATTAGCAGGGCCGCAGCAAATGCTCCAGCTGCCAGCACCGGATCGAAAATCACCCCTATACTGTTGCTACCGGTAAAGAAGGGGAGGGCTAATTTGGTGGAACCGAAGCCTATCAAGTAGCCTAGAATACCAGCCATGGCGGAAATTATCCCCGCTTCCAGGAGAACAATTCTAATCACGTGGCTCCGCCGAAACCCCATGGCCCGGAAAATACCGATCTCGGAAGTCCGCTCTCTCACGCTTCCCATCATGGTCACCAGCACCACAAGACTGCCTACCAGCACCAACACCGCCGTTACTCCGTAGGAGAATTGTCTGAAATAGTCCAGTGTTTCCATGCGGCTCTGTACCACCTGTTGAATTGCCATAACTTTAGTGTCAGGAAGGGCCCTGGATATCTGACTCACCATGGCCTCAATAGGGCAGGCAGTGCAAAGGGCTGCCACCTCGACCATTGAAACCCGACCTTCTTTGTGTAGAAGCGATTGGGCTGTGTCCAGGCGGGCGAAGACGAGCTGGTCGTCCTGGGATCCAGTGGGCTCCAGGATACCCGACACCTGAAGTTCGCTGCCGTTGACCTTGAAGTGATCTCCGGTTTCCAGCGCCAAAATGCGAGATGCTTCGGCTCCCAGGAGGACACCAAAATCGGTTGGAACCGCGCCCGCTATTTTCCACCAGGGCTTCAAGATCTTTGTGGCCTGAAAGTCGACCCCTGCAAGAAGCACCTTGCGCTCTTTCACTTCGAGGGCACCTAGGACCGTGGGCCCCATTGCGGCTACATTAGCAGCGTTTTTAATGGTTTTGACCCTCCCCAGGTCAGCCTGCCGAATTTCTTGCATTTCGAAGGAAACGCCTCCCAACGAGAGCCCTCCGTACGTCAGAGAGAGATTTTCAGTTTTGGGCAGTATGAGGATGTTAGCCCCGTACTCTTCGAGTTTCTGCTGAATGTCCCGGTTCATCGCTTCGATGAGGCCGAGGAGAGCCACTGCCGTGGAGACTGCTATGAGAAGCCCGGCAAGCACAAAACCGGCTTTAGCTTTTCGGCGCCTGATGTTGCGCAGTGCGATATCCTTTAGCGTCATCGTTAGCTCCTCTTGGTAAAATCAAAGTACTGGACACCCTGAAGTATGTCGGCGGTCTTTATAACAAGTTTGTTGCCCACTACTGTTCTGTCCAGCGGTGCGGGATTGCAGCCACCCTTTATTTCATTTACCTTGACGGAGGCAAATCGCTGGCCGCAATTGCGGCAAACCATGAAGTCTCCCTCCTGGTAGTATCCTTTGCCCTCGCGCCAACAGACGTCGCAGGCGTCGTATGCAGCCCGGACCACCCCGTCAGAGCTCCTGAGGATGAAAAAGCGGACAGTAATGCCATTACCGGCTGGGTATTGGAAGTACTTGGCTTGCCCATCACTGAAGGCTTGTACCGGGAAGGAGACTTCTGTGGCCGTGACTTCAGGTTGAATGGAAGATGTTCGGGCTTGGGGCTTGTTGTCAAAACCGCTCTGAAACAGGTAAAAGGCCAAACCTGCTACTACCACAACCGCGATGACAGCCAAGGTCCGAAGGGGTGACTGGCTCTGCTTTTCAGTATTGAGTACCATTTCTTTTTTTGAGGCGCTTTTTTCCGCTACGTTATTTTTATTTCTCTTTTTCTTACTCATAACAAACTCCGCATAAGAAGGTTCTAAGTCAAAGAAACAGCAACCGCGTGCCGATTTCCATTTTTGCATCGAGGAAATTAGTTGAACCGCCCCGACACCCATGAATCACCACAACGGAAGTGAGGCACCAAAACGGTTCAGCCTTAGCTTCAATTCATGGATTGCATCAGAACCCAGCAAGCTCTGGCGAATGACACACGGGCGAATCGGGTTGATCAGTAAGGATCAAATCAGGAGTGTAAGTGTTTGAAGGTAGAGTGGTACACTGGGACCCCTAATATTGGGACTCATTGAAGCGGCCAGGAGGGAATGGGGTTGGGATGAAAATAAAGAGCTACTTACAGATGCAGCAAGGTTTACCCTGGCTGGATTTACTTCTGCAGCTGGGGCTGCAATAGCGTATTCTATTGACTTAGGAGACGACTCTCGCATGTGAGGGCAGGGGGCGGTTTCGAGGCCGGAACAGCAATCGGAGAGGAGATCAGCAGGGGGTGTGTGGGCCTTGCTATGAAGACCATTGTTCTTGGGTTTTACACAACACTCGGCATTGCAGCTGGGGTTGGCAGGAGCAATTCCTGCGGTAAGCAGGGAAATTGCGATTACCAGTGTTATTATGTTTCCAAATGATTGTCGTAACAAGGGTACTAGCCTCCTCAGATTTTAATGTCTACCATTTTAATCATAAACTAGTTGGGAGTCAACATTTGTGGTGCTTATCGTAAAAAAAACTACCGTACCATACTTACACCACCAAGATTACAAAGCACACAGAGAAGACACCTCTATCTATGAAACACTTTGTGGTCTTTGTGTCCTTTGTGGTAAAAACTTTAGTCGTCAGCCGGACAGCTGGTTGGCTCGCGGCTACCTGTCCGCCACCACGCCCGCCATGCGAGCAAGGCGAGGCGGGCGGGTCGCGAGCGGTTCAGGCTAGGCGGGTGGGAAAGCCGCTCCCACAAGGGGCGATATGCGTATTTACTAGGAGAAGTTAATCATGGATTTTCTAGAGCTGGCCAGACAAAGATACAGCGTACGGTCTTACAAATCAGATCCGGTGGAAAAGGAAAAGCTGAGCCGGATTCTCGATGCTGCCCGGCTGGCCCCAACGGCAGCAAACCGGCAGCCATACCAGTTAATCGTCATTCACACTGCAGACCGTGAAGCAGAGCTACTGAGAATCTATAGTAAATTATGGTTCGTGGAGGCGCCGATTGTCATATGTGCCTGTGGTGTTCCTGCTAAAAACTGGGTCAGGAAAGACGGGAAAAACTACAACGATGTGGATGTTGCCATTGTCATGGATCATCTGATAATGGCCGCCACTGCGTCAAGGCTCGGAACCTGTTGGATCGCGGCCTTTGATCCTGTGGCAGCAAAGGAAGTTTTAGGGTTGCCAGACGGTATTGAGCCGATTGCCTTCACCCCCCTAGGCTACGCAGCAGATCAACCCCCTCGAAAGAAAAGAAAGCCGCTCTCTGAGTTGGTAAGATATGAGAAATGGTAATTCTAGTGAACAGTAAGCAGAGAAAAGCAAGAGATTGGCAAGTCGGACGGTTTTTCGAACCGCTTACAGCTTACAGCTTACCGCTCACCGCATGCGGTTGGTATAACCTGTAGAGATACAAAGTCACAATGATTGGAGAAAATAATGCCTGGTTATGATCTGAAGTCGTTGCTGGAAAAGCTGAGGGATGAAAAACCTCTGGTGCACAACATAACTAATTATGTGGTGATGAATTTTACCGCCAACACACTCCTGGCAATGGGAGCTTCACCAGTTATGGCTCACGCCGCAGATGAGGTGGAAGAGATGGTTTCGCTTGCCAGTGCGTTGGTGATAAACATCGGCACCCTTTCAAAACATTGGATTGAATCAATGCTAAAAGCGGGCCGAAGAGCAAACGAACTCGGCGTGCCGATCATTCTCGATCCGGTGGGTTCTGGGGCGACGTCCCTCCGAACAAATACATTCAGGAAGCTGGTAAAAGAGCTGAGACTATCAGTGGTACGTGGCAACGGCTCAGAGATCCTCTCCATCGCTTCGGATTCCATTAGAACGAAAGGCGTTGAGACTGCCCATGGAGCTGAGCAGGCCCTTGAGACAGCTAGAGAGGTGGCCACAGAGATCGACTCAGTTGCTGCCATCACAGGCCCGGTGGATCTGATCACAGATGGAAAGCGGGTGATTCGCTGCTCTAACGGCCATCCGATGCTCGGTTCTGTGACGGGCACTGGATGCGCGGCTACGGTAACAATCGCAGCTTTTGCCAGCGTAACAAATGACCCGCTTGAAGCCACCTCCGCAGGCCTTGCTTTCTTTGGATTGGCTGGAGAACATGCTGGGACCAGAACAAGTTCTCCGGGCTCCTTCATCGTATCTTTGTTAGATGCTCTTTACGAGATTACTCCTGCAGAGTTTCAGGCCCAGGCTCGCCTGGAAACGATCTAATTTGTGCCCATCCGGAAACCGCGTTTTATGGGTGTTATTCTGAGGAGTCCCGCCGAGGCGGGATAGATTGACTTTTTACGAAGCCGTCGGGGATTGGTCGCGCTAATCGAGATAACTACCTTTCTCGAACTCTGCCTCGAGATAGCCCGAAGATAAGGAGGCGATGAATTCACGGTCTGCTTCGGAAATCTCGAGAAATCGGACACCCATGCCACTGGGGGTAGCGTCTTTGTCTGAACCATAGGGATAGGACCAGGTCACCTCGGAAGGGATATCCAGATAACGACTGTTTGGGAACATGATGAGTACCCTGATCTTCTCCTCAGGAGGAAGCGGCCGCTCACAGAAAATGAAGGCCCCTTCCGGGCTGATATTTCTTGTCTCAGCTATCAGGGCACCACGGTTTGTGAGTATAACGACGGGCCAGCTCGCTTTGCTCCTCGGGTATTTTCGCGCTTCATTCCACTGTGATGTATCCAAAGCTATACCTCCATTGATGCAGCTTTGAAGTCTCACCCTGGTGCCCGAGCAAGTTCAAATAGCTTTAAGTCGGCAGAAAAACTACCATTTTGAGATCTGCAAACTTCTTAGCTGAAGGGAGAAAGTCTCACTGCTCTAGATGGATTTAGCAACTCCTGTGCCAGAATATTTTCCAGCCGGGCTTGCACTCATCTTCCAAGTTTCACTGAAGGCTCAAAAACCTCAGCCATAGCTCTTTGTGCTAGTTTCTTGAGAGTCACTACCTGAGGATTCCATAGGGCTTCTAGACTCGGATAGTGATAAGGGTCCAGTGCTCTACTTAGGTGTTGAGCAAAGTGCTCTATCTCTCTACCTTTTCTTTCCGCATGACATTCTGAATATGCGGTAAGACGTGCAGTGGGATGGAGAGGATCACCTAATTTAATTTTTACCTCAGGTGGTGGAGCAATGAAAATTATCTCTTGCAGTTTGGTCATCCCGAGATCTTGGCAAAATTTTTCAAGATGTTTTGCAGCTTGCCCACTGTAATACCGAACGAGTTCATAATTTGTTTTTTTTCTAAGGAGTTTTCTGGTTGAAACGTAGTTGGGTATTATCTGAGATGTAAGAAAAGAAGTGAAACAAAGGAGTTCAAAAAGAAGTCTTAACTCGACTCCTTCAGTGACCTTGCGGGGTTTCAATGACAATTTTCTGGCTTTTGAACTTTCACAGAATGTAATGTAAAGATCAGAGATTTGTTTGATGATGCCGTTCTGTGCAAGGTTGCGGTCCAGAGAAAAGACGGTAGCTTTCGCCTTTACATCCAATTCTGATTCTGAATACAGAGCCATAAGAGATTTGTTCGAATCAATTATAGTGGAATATTGTTCAGTGGCAATCATCTGACCCAATGGAGTGATGACTTCACCCTACGTTACAAGAGCATGCTGAAGATTGCAAGAAAAAGGGAAGCAAGATTGCGGATTGCGGATTTCGGATTGCGGATTTTAGTTCCCAAATCCCACATCTACAATCTGCGATCATATTTGCGCCACGCCCAAAGGAGGTGACTCCCAGAACTAAACGATGAGGACGCGTATACAATATATATAATATTTACTATACTAGGTGGAAAAAGAGTGGGAGGATGCACGTGGCTAAGACTATTATTATAAAGAATTTTCCGGAAGATTTGCACCGCAAGGCCAAAGCAAAGGCCGCACTGGAAGGAATTACCTTAAAAGCCCTCATCATTAAACTGCTAGAGACGTACCTTAAAGAATTTAGGACCTGAAAATGCTTCAGCGAGCGCAAGCCCCGTAGCTTGTTGGAGCGGAGCGGAAATCCCGTCGCCGGGGCTGCAGGGAACTTCATTGGAGGAGAAATCTGGTCAAAAAGTAAGAAGAGGAGGTCGCAAATCCGTTGAAGTACGAGAAACAGAAGGTCGACTACTCATTATATTTGGTGACGGACAGGGCTTTGTCACTTGGCCGTAGCAACCTCGAGGTTATCGAGGCCGCGGTTAGCGGGGGAGTAACACTCGTGCAACTTCGGGAAAAAGAGGCCAGCACGCAGGAGTTTTACCAAGAGGGTTTTAAAATAAAAGATTACCTGGAAGCTGCACATATCCCCCTGATCATAAATGATAGAATCGACATCGCTCTTGCCCTGGACGCTGATGGCGTCCATCTGGGGCAGGAGGACATGCCTGTCGATGTAGCTCGAAAGATACTCGGGCCGCACAAAATCATCGGTGTCTCAGCATTCACCACGGATGAGGCTGTGGCTGCAGAGTCAATGGGGGCAGACTATCTGGGACTGTCACCGATCTTCTTTACTACGACCAAACCCGAATTGGTAGCGGAGATAGGGATGGAAGGAATATCGTCCTTGAAGCGGGCGGTGAAGATTCCTATTGTGGGGATTGGTTCCATGAATCAATCGAACGCATACGAGGCGGTCAAGATGGGGCTGGACGGTGTTGCGGTGGTTTCTGCTATATGTTCCCAGGAGGATCCGAAGGCAGCAGCCCAAGCGCTCAAGGAGGAGGTCCTAAGGGCTAAGAAGGAGATACGATAGAGGCGCGAGGCGGTATTTTATTATCGGATGTGATGTTAGCGCTCAAATTCGAAATCCGAATATCGAAATCCGAAACAATTTTCCAATTCTCAAAATTGGTCCTCCGGACTCCCCACCCTTTGGGCGGGGCCCCGGTTTCAAATTACCAAAACGTACAATTCCTTTTTATAATTCTAAATGTTTTGAACATTGGAGAATTAGGATTTTGAATTTGTTTCGTGCTTCGTGCTTCGGATTTCGTATTTTCAGAGGTCATGCGGAGAAGTGCGTAGCCAAAATTAACTCGGGGGTGTTGCAGTGAAACTCAAGGACATCGGTGAGTTCGGTTTTATCAAGCGGATCGAAGGCGGTTGTCTCATCAGAGACGAAAACGTCATCAGCGGTATAGGGGATGATTGCTGTGTATTCAAGACCTCCGCCGAGGTGGCTACCCTACTGACAACCGACATGCTGGTTGAACAGATTCATTTTCTCCTGGAGGCAATACCCCCGTATCAGCTGGGTAGAAAATCAATGGCAGTCAACATGTCCGACATTGCCGCAATGGGGGGCACCCCGAAAGAGGCGGCGATATCCGTTGCTATCCCTGACACGGTTGATTTGGAGTTCTTGGACGCTCTTTACGATGGCATGAAATCAATGGCAAAGGAATTTGAGGTAAATCTTCTCGGAGGTGACACCGCTTCATCGCCGGACCTCTTGATTATCAACATCGCACTGGTGGGTGAAGCTCGGGAGGAGGAGGTCCTTTACAGATCCGGCGCCAAGGTGGGCGATGTGGTCTTTCTAACGGGGCCGGTGGGATCTGCCGCCGCAGGCCTCGATATCATACTGAAAGGAAGAGGGTCCGATGAGTGGGAGGAACTGATTGAGGCCCAACATAATCCTTATCCCCAGCTAAAGGCAGGGCGGACCATTGCCAGCATGAGGGTGGCAAACTCGCTGATTGATGTCTCCGACGGTGTTGCTGCGGACTTGGGTCACATCTGTACAGAATCAAAATTGGGGGCAATCATAGAAGAGAAAATGATCCCTACGACAGAACAATTTAGAGCATATTGCGAGAAGTTCCAAGAGGACTCACGACATCTTTCACTCCATGTGGGAGAGGATTACGTCCTTCTGGGGACTGTGCCTGTAAAGTCGGCTGCCAGGCTTCAGGAAGCCCTGGAATCCAACGGCTGCCAATTTCACTCCATAGGGAGCACTGTGGCTGAGTCGGGTCTGAGACTCGAAGGTCGTGATGGCTCTGTAGAGGTGATCGGAGCAAGCGGCTGGGATCATTTCAGATAGTCTGATATCCATCTCCAGTTTCATCCTGGCGATACTCGTTAGTCTCAAAACCAATCCAAGCGGCGGATTCCGGCATGACGGAATCGGTAAATCCCTCCAAGATCTTAGATTTTGTTTTGGCGATCTCAATTGGCATAGATCATGCTAAATAACCCCCCATACGTTTCATCAGAATCTCACCAGGAAGATAGATAAGAGATCCGGACTTAGAAAAGAGAAAGCCATGAGGAAAGGTTTGCTTGTATTCCTGTTTTGTCTATTCCTTCAGTGGAACCTAGCGCCTCCTGTTTGTGCCGCTGGGCGACTGAGAGTGGGAGTACATGATAATCAGCCGCTGGCATTTGTTGATGCCGATGGTCAGGCAAAAGGCTTCCTCATAGATATCCTTGAATACATTGGCGCCAAAGAGGGATGGCGCCTTGACTATATCCCAGGCTCGTTGACGGAATGTCTTGAGAGACTGAGAAGGGGAGAGATAGATCTTGCTGTTGGCATTGAATACTCTAGAGAAAGAAACGAAGTCTACGATTTTACCTACGAAGATATATTCTCTGACTGGGGTGTAGTCTACACTCAAGAAGATTCGGATATAAATCAAATTGTTAATTTAGATAACAAGAAAATAGCCGTCGTTCACGGTGATATTCATTATCACAACTTAAGAAACCTTGCTGAACGACTTAAATTAAAATGTAGGTTTGTAGAAGCCTATGAATACGATGCTGTTTTAGAACTCATTGCACTGAAGAAAGTAGACGCAGGTGTTGTCAATCGATTGCATGGTCTTGCATTTGAAACGAACTATAGCATTAGTAGAAGCCCTATCATCTTTAGCCACACAGAAGTCTACTTTGCGGTGCCAAAAAAACAACATCGCAAGCTCATTCGAGCGATTGACAAACATTTGGCACCCCTGAAAAGCGACAAGAGTTCGGTCTATCATCAAGCACTGGACAAATGGACTCCCACCAATGTGAAATGGCAATTGCCGAAATGGTTCGTGGGAATATTGGCGGCTGCTGGCGTATTATTACTACTGTTTCTTGTAACCGGTTTGATTCTCAGAGCACAGGTGAAAGCTAAGACTTCTGAACTTTCTTTCATCAATCAGGAATTGCTTACAGAAATTGCTGAACGCAAGCGCGTTGAGGATGTGCTCAGGCTTACACAATTCTCTGTGGACAACACCGGAGACGCAGCTTTCTGGATGGGGCCCGATGCCAAATTTATCTACGTAAACGATACGGCTTGCTCCTCGCTCGGATATGCACGCGAGGAACTGCTGTCAATGACCGTACATGACATAGACCCAGAATTCCCAGCGACAGCCTGGCCAGAGCATTGGCAGGAAGTCAGGAGAAGAGGTTCTTTCATTGTCGAGTCTCAGCACCGAACCAGGGAAGGTAGAGCCTTTCCGGTGGAGATTACGGTTAATTATCTGGAATTTGAGGGGCAAGAATACAATTGCGCTTTCGCACGAGACATCACCGAGCGCAAGGAAGCCGAAAAAGAAAAAGAAAGGATGCAAGTCCAACTGCGCCAAGCTCAAAAAATGGAAGCTGTGGGCACTCTCGCCGGAGGCATCGCCCACGACTTCAACAACCTGCTTCAGGCTGTTCAGGGATATGCCCAGTTACTTCTTCTTAGAAAAGATGGCGACGATGACGGACAGCGGGAACTCCAGCAAATTGTCCGCGCCGCCACGAGAGGCGCAGAGCTCACGCAACAATTGCTCACCTTCAGCCGCAAGATAGAAAGCGAGCTACAGCCTATAGACTTTAACCGCGAAGTGGAAAATGTACGGCTGTTACTGGAGCGGACTATTCCTAAGATGATTGAGGTTGAATTCCGCTTGGCCGAAGACCTCAAGATGGTCAATGCAGACCCCGGCCAGATAGAGCAGATCCTCATGAACCTAGCGGTAAATGCCAAAGATGCTATGCCCGACGGTGGAAAATTAATAGTTGAAACGGCTAATGTCATCCTGGATCAAGACTACTGCAAAATCCATCGCGTGGCTAACCCCGGGAGCTATGTCCAGTTAACAGTTACTGACACCGGTCACGGCATAGATAAAATGACCATAGAACACATCTTTGAGCCCTTCTACACCACGAAAGAGACCGGTAAGGGCACTGGTCTGGGATTGGCCACAGTCTATGGGATAGTCAAAAGCCACAATGGCCACATTGTGTGCTACAGTGAGCCCGATGAGGGCACTACCTTCAAGATTTATCTGCCTACCATTGATTCTACCCAAGAAGCCAGGAAGGCAGAGGAGCATCTGACCGCGCCCGAGGGCGGAAGCGAGACCATTTTGCTCGTGGACGATGAAGAACCAATCCGCGGCCTTGGCACTCAGATACTGGAAGAGTTTGGCTACACTGTTCTCACGGCCGCTGACGGCGAAAGTGCTTTGCAGCTTTACAGTAAAAAGCAAAAGAAGATCGACCTGGTTATCCTAGATCTGATTATGCCTGGCATGGGTGGAAAACTCTGTCTGCTTGAGCTGTTGAAGATCAATCTCGAGGCTAAGGTAGCCATTGCCAGTGGCTACTCGCCAGACGGACCCACAAGAGAAATCCTAAAAAACGGGGCCAAAGGTTTTATCAGTAAGCCTTATGACCTGAGGCAAATGCTGAAAGTTATACGCGAAGTCTTGGATCAAAATTAAATTCCATCCTCACCCACATCTGGCATCATCGACAAATCCCGAAAACGACTATTTGCTTTACTTCTTATTATAGCGGGCTAAAAAAGCCTGAGTGAA
>Ga0210106_1000029_pt1 | contig 16735 bp, 13 predicted proteins | sample Tolay_CordC_D2_FD_185580 | JGI IMG/M metagenome (GOLD analysis project Ga0210106, IMG submission 185580) | Wetland microbial communities from the San Francisco Bay, California, USA, that impact long-term carbon sequestration - Tolay_CordC_D2... | ecosystem: Environmental > Aquatic > Marine >...
TATGGGTGTGAAATAAGAGTCATGGAAACTGACGACACAATAACTGTGCCACCAGAGTCTTCCTATGCTACTAATACTGTCGTGATTGGAAACGGCACGCTGAGAAGAAGATGAAATATGGAAGATTGTACTATGAATTGAGGCGGGGCTTCGGCTCCGTTTTTTTACTTCTCAACATCCTGTGCCAGATTAAATTCTAGGCGAGTGTGAATTAAGGGATTAATGTGAAGTTTGATCCTCCCTTTTGTGCCAGCCGATTAATCCCAGAATAAGTTTCGTGATCTCAAACGAACTTTGTGCTATTTTCTTGAGCTAATTTTTCACCACGCTTAACTAACAGGCAACATGAAAGGAGTATGGGTTATGATGAGGAGGTTGAAGTGTATGTTGGTTCTCATGGGAGTTCTGCTGCTTGCCACATCGGCTTTTGCCGAAGCAGACCTGGTTAGCACGGTAACCGAGGGCTGCAAGAAAGAGATCGACTACTACTGCAAGATGGTCACTCCCGGTGAGGGGCGCATCCTGGCGTGCCTCTACGCCCACAGTGAAAAGCTCTCAAACCGCTGCGAATACGCGCTCTATGATGCCGCGGCCCAGCTCGAGCGTGCTGTTGCCGCGCTGACCTACATTGCCAATGAATGTGACGACGATCTCGAAAAGTTCTGCTATTTAGTGCAACCGGGCGAAGTTCGTCTGCTCCAGTGCCTGGAGAAGAACAAAAAGAAGGTTTCTGATCGCTGCAAGAGTGCGCTGAAAGATGTGGATCTGAAGTAGGCAATCCAAGGTGAGCAAATACAAAATAGAGCGGAAAGTAGCAGAGCGAGAGCGGCGCTGCCAGGTAGCCGATTAGGACTCCAGGGTCGGTGTTCGGGTTTCAGGTCTATCAATTCTGAAAGTGGGTAGACTTGTCCCGGTCACTGCAAAAATTTAGATTACATACTTTAATTCACACTTTTGCTATTGAGATCCCGCTACCGTATATAGTGGCAATCTCGCCAAACTCAAATATAAATATATCTGCTATTTATCTTTAGTTTAAGACCCCACCAAAAACTTATGATTTCCTGATCATATCTAAACTTCTGTAAAAGTTCACATCTTGGCAAGAGATCAAAACTTCCGCTTATCAATGATGTGTCCAGATATTTTGAGCCAAGAATTTTGGAGAGTGAAGTTCAGATATGGGGGTATGCTAACTTTTCCATCATCGATTGGGTAGGACTTAATGATTATTATATGCACGCCCTTCAAAATGTGAACGAGGGCTTACAAACCACCAAGGTAGACATTACCTCAGGTCTCAGAAAGGGCCGTAGATCATTTTTACAAGCGGGAGTGGATTCTAACGGAATCTGCGTTGGACATAAGTCAGAATAACTCATTATTCACCTCTGGTTGACTACCGATGTAGGCTCTGATACCTTGCGCAGGTTGGTACTGTTCAGACACGAAGCTAAGTTATGAGAAATCGTGTAAGGTGAAACCTGATGGAGGAGGGTTCTATGAAGAAGATTCTATTTTTGACGGTAGCGTTTTGTTTGATTGCGGCAACAGCCTTTGGAGCTAACACCATAAAGATCGGTTTGATGGCTCCCCTGACTGGCTCCTGGGCAAGTGAGGGCCAGGATATGAAACAAATTGTTGAACTGCTTGCTGTGGAATTAAATGCTCAGGGGGGGCTTCTGGGGAAGAAGGTCGAAATTATCAGTGCAGATGACGGTGGCGATCCGAAGACCGCTGCCCTGGCAGCACAGAAACTTGTAACTCAAGACGTTGTAGGTGCAATCGGCACCTACGGGTCATCCATTACTGAAGCATCCCAAAACATTTATGACGAATCCAAAGTCATTCAAATTGCCAATGGTTCCACTGCTGTCCGACTCACGGCTAAAGGCTTGAAGTACTTCTTTCGGACATCTCCTCGCGATGATGAGCAGGGAAGAGTGGGTGTTCAGGCTCTTCAGAAACTTGGATATAAGAATGTTGCCATTCTTCACGACAATACCACCTACGCAAAAGGGCTCGCTGAGGAGGCGAAGGCTCTTTTGCAGCAAAAAGGCGTGAAGATTGTCTTCTACGATGCCCTCACACCCGGCGAAAGAGATTATACCGCTATTCTCACTAAGCTGAAGTCGGCACGTCCGGATGGAGTGTTTTTTACTGGTTACTATCCGGAATGTGGCCTTCTGCTTCGGCAGAAAAAGGAGATGAACTGGAATGTGCCTTTCCTCGGAGGCGACGCCAACAATAATCCTGATCTCATCAAGATTGCTGGTAAGGACGCGGCTGAGGGCTTCCATTTTCTAAGCCCACCGGTTCCTCAGGATCTTCCCTCTAAAGAGGCGTCGGATTTTCTTAGAGCTTATAAGAAAAAATATGGCTCCACCCCTGGTTCCATTTGGGCGGTTTTGTCGGGAGACGGTTTCCGGGTGCTAACAGCTGCGATAAAGGCTACCGGCTCGACCGATTCCGATAAGGTGGCTGAATACTTACACAACAAACTCAGAAATTATCCGGGACTGACCGGGACGATATCCTTTGATGATAAAGGTGACCGAGTTGGCGAGGTCTATAGGGTCTACCGGGTAGATGCAAAGGGCCAATTCATTTTGCAGCCGTAACCCTACTCCTTCCAGGATCGGCTCACGGTTGCTTTGCCGTGAGCCGATTTTTCTCAATTCCTCCGCACGACAATGGAAGAATTCTTTCAACAGCTTACGAATGGTCTGGCCGTTGGGGCCATCTATGCCCTGATTGCCCTTGGTTACACCATGGTCTATGGTGTACTAAAGCTGATCAATTTCGCCCATGGTGAGCTTTTCACCATCGGCTCCTACCTAGGATTGACCCTGCTAACCGCCCTTGGATTGAGCGGGTTATTCGGGCCAGTTCTCGGTGTGCTCCTCCTCGCTCTCCTGGTGATGGGACTGGTGGCAGTGGTCGGGGCGCTTCTCGAGAGGACGGCCTACCGCCCCCTGAGGGAGTCACCCCGTCTCTCTGCCGTGGTTTCAGCGCTGGGAGCTTCCATTTTTTTCCAGAACGCGGTGATGCTTATCTATGGCGCCCGCTTACAAGTGTATCCCCAGGGTATCCTTCCCAGGACTGCGGTGAATCTGTTCGGTCTCTACCTTCCCCTCGTGAAACTCCTCATCTTGCTTGCCTCAGTAGTGATCATGGCAGCACTCTACTTGTATATCCACAAAACTAGAATTGGCACGGCCATTAGAGCAGCGGCCATCGATCAGGGTGCGGCAAGACTGATGGGTATTGATGTTGACCGGGTGATTCTCATTGTCTTCTTGATTGGGCCTGCATTGGGGGGATTGGCTGGACTTATGGTGGGGCTTCTCTATGGCCAGATTAATTTTACCATGGGTTGGGTCTACGGGTTAAAGGCTTTTACTGCGGCTATTCTTGGCGGAATAGGCAACATCCCTGGTGCTATGGTGGGAGGCATCCTGCTCGGAGTCATTGAGGCCATGGGCGCGGCCTACATCTCCATTGCTTGGAAAGATGCCATTGCCTTTGTAGTGCTCATCTTGATTCTCATCGTGCGCCCTACCGGTCTGTTGGGCGAACGGGTGGCAGAAAAGGTATGAAGGATCATAGGAAAATCATTTACGGAGTTGTGACAGCGCTTTTGGTAATGTCGCCTCTGTTTCTGAACAAGTACTGGGTAGATGTTCTCAACAACGTGGGGCTCTACGCCATCCTGGGGCTCAGTCTGAATATCATTGTTGGCCATGCTGGACTATTCAATCTTGGCCATGCCGCATTTTACGCTGTGGGGGCCTATACTGCAGCGATTCTCAACACTCGTTTCAATATTCCGGTCTTGTGGCTTCTACCCCTGTGTGCACTTTCCGCAGGACTGTTCGCTGCAATTGTGATGCGTCCTATTATCCATCTCCGGGGAGACTATCTCTGCATCGTTACCATCGGCCTGGGAGAAATAGTTCGTATTGCCCTGATCAACGATGTGTTCGGGATAACCGGCGGCGCCAACGGCATTTTTGGAATTGATCGGCCAACAATTTTTGGAATCGCCATTCGGCGACCACATGAATTTTATTATCTCATCTGGGGGTTTGTAGCTGTTGCCGTATTCCTCTTTCATAGGTTGGAGAATTCCCGATTTGGCAGGGCTCTCAATTACCTACGGGAAGATGAGGTGGCAGCTGAGGGCAGTGGGATAAATGTTGCCCATTACAAACTGGCCTGCTTTGTCATCGGGGCAGCCTGGGCCGGAATGGTCGGTGTTATCTTCGCCTCGAAAATGACCATCATCTCACCGGAATCATTTAGTTTTTGGGAATCTGTTCTCATCTTCACTCTCATTTTGTTAGGAGGATCGGCAAGCATTCCCGGGGTAATATTGGGTGCCTTGTTGATTGTTGGCCTACCTGAAGTGTTCAGGGGAATTGCCAATGCTCGGATGCTAATCTTCGGCGGCGCCATGATCGCCATGATGATCTTTCGAACCGAGGGAATTCTACCTCCCCGACCGCGGAAGTACGCTTTGTCGGATGATTCCTCAAGCGAGAGTAGGGCATGAGTCTATTGAGTATAAAGAATCTCACCAAGAGATTCGGGGGCGTGCTGGCGGTCAACGATGTCTCTTTCGAGGTAGGCACCGGTTCCATCATGGGACTGATCGGACCCAATGGGGCAGGTAAAACTACTGTTTTTAACTTGATTACTGGTATTTATCGTCCGGATCAAGGAGAAATAACCTTTGATGGAAAGTCAATTGTCAATCTATTGACCCATAGCATTATCTCTCTTGGCATTGCCAGGACCTTTCAAACCATCCGGCTCTTCCAGAATCTCTCCGTTTTGGAGAATGTCCTGGCAGGATGCCACAGTAGGATGAAGTCGGGCTCTTTGCGGGCGATGCTCCGGACTCCGTTCCAACGAGGGGAGGAAAAAGCTGCGCTTGAGAGGGCTGTGCAGGCACTAGAATTCGTCGGACTGAGACCAGATGCCGAGCAGTTGGCCAAAAATCTTTCCTACGGAAATCAGCGACTTCTGGAAATTGCCCGAGCCCTGGTCACAGGGCCTCGCCTATTGATTCTTGATGAGCCTGCGGGAGGGATGAACGAACAAGAGACAACAGACCTGATAACCCTTATCCGCAAGATCAGGGATCAGGGAAAAACCATTCTACTCATCGAACATGACATGAGCCTGGTAATGCGTGTTTGTGAGAGTATTGTTGTGCTTGATTATGGCGCCAAGATTTCAGAAGGCACAGCTGAGACAGTGAAGAGTGACCCCCTGGTAGTTGAGGCTTATCTTGGCACAGATGAGGAGTAGGTTGATGCTCCTGCGCATTGAAAACCTTCATGTGAAATATGGCAACATAGAAGTTCTACACGGTGTTAGTTTGGAAGTAAACCAGGGGGAGATTGTTACTATTCTCGGTGCAAACGGCGCCGGGAAATCAACTACACTTCTTAGCATTAGCGGCCTGGTCAGCGCGGCGGCGGGAACTATTCTTTTTGAGAACGCCGAACTCCACAAGCTCCGGGCTCATGACATCGTTAAACTTGGTATTGCCCAGGTTCCAGAGGGTAGACGAATATTCGACACTCTCACGGTGCAGGAGAACCTCAACATGGGGGCCTTTGTCCGCAAAGACGCCCATCAAGTTAATGAGAGCAGGGACTGGGTTTATCAGTTGTTTCCCATCCTGGCAGAGCGGCGCCAACAACTCGCCGGAACCCTGAGTGGTGGCGAACAGCAAATGCTAGCCATCGGTCGGGGTCTGATGAATCAGCCAAGAATTCTCCTGCTGGACGAACCGAGTCTTGGTTTGGCGCCACTGCTGGTCAAGGCTATTTTCCAGACGCTGAAGCAGATCAATGAGTCCGGCGTAACCATTCTTCTGGTGGAGCAAAACGCCAGAGCTGCCCTTAGACTTGCACATCGAGGTTACGTGATGGAGGTCGGGCGGATTGTTCTGGAAGATGCGGCGGAGGCACTTTTAGCCAATCCAGAAGTGCAGAATGCTTATCTCGGGGGGAGCAGGGGCTGAACCTTGTACCCTTGGCGACTTCGGCATTATAAGATTTGGATTCTCTCCTGATCTGATCCTATACTTCCCCCTGTCGAAGGCGAGTTCTTATCAGTTCGCATCTATCATTTCGTTTCAGTCTTTCCATCTCCCACAATCTCCGTACCGGCAGTTCCTGCTACTGCCGATTCAATCGCCCCGATGGAAGTAATCACGGCCCTATTGCCGCGCTTTTTGATGAACTGCACGGCTGCCTCGATCTTGGGCCCCATGGAACCGGGGGGGAAATGACCTTCTGCCATATATTGTGCGGCCTCCGCCAGGGTCATATTTCGCAGAAACCTCTGATCCGGTCCGCCGTAGCCTAGGGCAACTCCTTCCACATCGGTAGCAATCAGGAAGACATCTACTCGAATCTCTTCGGCCAGTTTGGCACTGGCCAGATCTTTGTCAATGACCGCATCGACACCATGAAAGGCGCGCCCCTCCCGGATGACCGGTATCCCTCCCCCCCCACAACAAATAACGATGAAATCATTACCGACAAGCCTTTTGATCTCTCGTTTTTCCACCACGGTTACCGGTTTTGGCGAAGCCACCACACGGCGTAATCCTCCCGGAACCTCTCGAGTGGGATAGGGCAGGTCTTTGCCTTGTTCCCGGCTGAGAACCGGTCCAATGGGCTTTGTGAGGTTTTGAAAGGCAGGATCCTTCTCATCCACCACCACGTAGCTAATAAGGGTGATCAAGAGCTGTTTGGTCAAAACGCCCAACTCCATGAGTGCCGTGTCCAAACTGGATTCGATCATGTATCCGATCTGCCCCTGAGTTTGTGCCACCAGGATTTCCAGGGGAAGACGGGGTACCTCAGTGCAGCTTTCCTGCTGCAACAAGAGATTTCCCACCTGAGGCCCGTTTCCGTGGGTGATGATAATCTTATACTGTCGTGAGAGCCTGGCAATCTGTCTGATGGGGACCTTCAGATTCTCAAACTGCTCTTCAATGGTACCCACTTGTCCCTTTCGAACCAGGGCGTTGCCCCCCAGCGCGATCAAGAGGGTTTGTTTCTCTTGTTTGTCGATTGTTTCCATTTGTCAACAGGTTGCTGCCCAAAAGTGATCCAGGAGTTAATGTCACGCAAAGCCGCTAAGCACCGAAGTCAGCAAGCAGCTGACAGCTGACAGCAGGCAGCAAAAAAAACAGAGTGTCCCTGTGCTAAAGAACTCCATGCTCCATGGTCCATGCCCTAAGCCTTACGCCTTTGCGTGCGAGAGCCTCACTTTTTTAAAGCCTCCAATCTCCTTATCAGGCACTTCTCCAAAGTGTGACTGCCATGGTCTTGGTATTCGTAGTGCACCCGGAGGGAGGGCTTGTTTATGGACAACAACTTCGGTAGATCAATAGGGGTCGCGAAGAGCACCAGATCGCACTCTGCATTATTGATGGTGAGTTCAAGGTCGTACATCTGTTCCTGACTGTAACCCATGGCCGGAACCTCACCATTCAGATGAGGATATCGCTTGTAGGTTTCTCGTATTGAGCCAACGGCATAGGGCCGGGGATCAACGACACAATCCGCCTCATATCTTCTGGCCGCAATTGTCCCGGCCCCAAAAGACATGCCACCGTGAGTCAGCGTAGGACCATCGTCGACTACCAGGACACGCTTGCCCTTTATTTGCTCGGGCTGATCCACCAAAATAGCCGACTCGGCCAACACGATTTCGGCTTTGGGAGCGTATGTGGCAATGTTTTCACGGACGAGGTCAACCTGCTTTGCCGTGGCGCTGTCTACCTTGTTAATCACCGCTATGTCGGCCATCAAAAGGTTTGTTTCTCCCGGGTAATACAACCTCTCGTGGCCGGCTCGATGGGGATCAAAGATCACTATGTGGATGTCCGGATAGTAAAAAGGGGTGTCGTTGTTACCACCATCCCAGACGATTATATCCGCTTCTTTTTCAGCAACCTCAAGAATCCTGCCATAGTCAATGCCGGCATACACCACTATGTCCTGGGCGATAAGAGGCTCATACTCTTCCCGTTCCTCGATAGTACACTGATGATTGTCTAAATCTTCATAGGAAGAAAATCGCTGTACCACCTGTTTGGTCAGATCGCCGTACGGCATCGGATGGCGCACAGCCACAACTTTTTTCCCCAGACCTCGTAGAACCCCGCAAATCTTTCGAGTGGTCTGCGATTTACCACATCCTGTGCGAACCGCGCACACTGCCACCACAGGCTTCTGAGATCTGAGCATGGTGTAGGTAGCCCCGATCAGAATGAAATCGGCACCTTCAGCCATGGCGATGGCCGCTTTATGCATGACTTCCGTATGGGGCACGTCGCTGTATGAGAAGGCCACCAGGTCTACTTTGTTGTCCCTGATCAGCTCGGCGAGCTGATTTTCATGGTAAATTTTGATACCTTGTGGGTACAGTCTTCCCGCAAGCTCGGCCGGATATTGTCTCCCTTCGATATCGGGAATCTGAGTGGCGGTAAAACCGATGACCTGATACCGAGGGTTGTCTTTGAAATAGATGTTAAAATTGTGGAAATCGCGCCCGGCGGCTCCCATGATGATTACGCTTTCAACCATTGCAACTCCCTGCCATTGCCTGAATGCAAACAAGATGATGGAGACTGACACCCCACTATCAGCGGTGCTGTGCTGTAGTATTAGGAGGAATAGAAATTCCAAATAACAAATCACAACAATTAAGGTTTCAGGTTTCAGTGTTCAGTTCTATCATTTCTGACACCTGACACCTTGAGATTTGGTGCTTGGAATTTGAGATTTTATAATACTCCATCACTCCCCATGCCCCCACTTTGGTTTGAACGCTTATCTTTGCCACTGGCTGCAACTAAACTCCGAACTGACTAATTTCCTGACAGTACCGGTTCGATTCTCTCCATAGCCCAGTCGATCTCCTCTCTCGTAATCACCAGGGGTGGCGCAAACCGGATGATATGCTCGTGAGTCTCCTTGCAGAGCAATCCCTTCTTCATGAGTTTTTCGCAGAAACGTCGAGCACCGCCTGCCTCGGCACGCAACTCAACCCCTATCATCAGCCCTCTTCCGCGAACCTCTTTGATGGAATCGCTCTTGATCTTTTTCAGCTGAGACTGGAGATAATCCCCCATGGCAGCTGCATTTTCGATCATTCCTTCTTCAATCAACACTTTGAGGGCCGTGCGGGCCACCGCGCAAGCCAGAGGGTTGCCGCCGAAAGTACTGCCGTGGTCGCCGGGCATGAATACGCCCAGCACCTCACTATTGGATAAAACGGCCGATATCGGATAGAAACCGCCGGAGAGCGCTTTGCCGATAACTGTGACATCGGATTCGATACCGTCATGCTCTTCTGCCAGGAGCTTGCCCGTCCGCCCCAATGCGGTCTGAATCTCGTCCAGAATCAGAACAACGTCATGCTCATTACAGATAGATCTGACTTCTCGGAGGTATCCATCTGGTGGAATGATAATCCCTGCCTCTCCCTGGATCGGTTCCAGCAAAAAAGCCACCGTATTAGGAGTAATCGCCTTTTCAAAGGCTGCAGCGTCTCCGAAAGGAATGATCTTGAAGCCGGGTGCAAAGGGACCAAATCCGTCTCGATACTGCTCTTCGCTACTGAAACCGATGATAGCGATGGTTCGGCCGTGGAAGTTGTTCTCACAAACGATAATTTCAGCCTGGTCTTCCGGAACCCCTTTCACCTTGTAACCCCACTTGCGAACTGCCTTGATCACGGTCTCCACCGCTTCGGCGCCACTGTTCATGGGTAGGACTTTGTGAGACCTGGTCAACTCACAGAGCTCTTTATAGAGAAGACCCAGCTGATCGTTTCGGAATGCGCGCGAGGTCAGAGTAAGCTTCTGAACCTGTTCAACCATGGTTTGTTTGATTTTCGGGTGACAGTGCCCCTGATTGACCGCTGAATATGCTGCGAGAAAGTCCAGGTATTTATTGCCGTCCACGTCCCAAACCCAGACGCCCTCACCCCGGGTGAGTACGACATCCAAGGGCTTGTAGTTGTGGGCACCGAATTCTTCTTCCATTTGAATGTAATGTTTTGAGTCCACCGCGCCTCCCCTCCTTCTGGTTCAGGTCGCGACTCATAGATTGCGTAACCTTCCACGATGATTTGGGCATCAAAAACACTAATATAGAGCTCTAAAACACCCATTCTTAAAGCACTTCTTTATTAATCTTAAAATGTAAAATAATAGATATGTACCTAAAATGAAAGGTTAAACTATCATTTTAATTAAGAAGGCTTTTTATAATGCACCATTGCGATTTACATTTTAACTTTAAATATTATTACATGGGTGTGCGCTTGAAGCCAGTGGGTATAAAATGGGGGGACTCAAAAAATACTATATCTTCGCAAAGTAATAAATCAGTATGGTTTAAGGGCATTAACAACTGTGATACCATCAATCTCAATCTTAAAGCCCTGGTGTTGATATCTGTTATAAATCAGGAAATCTAAAATTGATTCAGCTAATTATGATACCATATTCCATAAATTGAAAGTCGTAAAGAGGTTGCGGGAAATTATGCTCTTGACCTTGACCTTGTCCAGTAAATGGTACAATTCGTAGATATCCAGCGTGGTGGCCTGTGAAGGCTGCGCTTCCTTCAGGTCGCGGTCGGAAATGATAAGCGAGAATTTCGACAGGAAACAAAATACCGTGAATACCCAGCATGCTGACATGATCATACAAGAAGCCATCTCTTTGGCTGAGACCTGGCAGAATCGGGCTAATCGATTACTAACTTCGGAAGAAAAGGATATCCAGGACCAGATGTTGCGCCTCCTGACCAATCCAATAGACAAAGTTATTATGGCAAAGATGATAGATCAGAGTTTTCGCTCTGATGATGCTCGTCGTGTCGCTGATCAGATCAACTATTTGCTTGAGGAATACGGCGTTCCTGATTTTTTTACCTCAGGAGATAGATTGCTCATGCGACTGTTCCTTGGCGTCGGCAGATATTTTCCTCATGTTTCTGTTCCACGGGTGATTGATAAAATGCGGGAGGACAGCAGTCGTTCCGTCATTCCTGGAGAAAAGGATGCTTTGTATGCGCATTTGCTGAAAAGAAAAAGCGAAGGCGTGAGGATGAACATCAACCAGCTGGGAGAAGCGGTTCTCGGGGAAGATGAATCTCTCTCTCGCCTTAATAAGTACTTAGAAGACTTGAAAGATCCCGAGATTGAATACATTTCGGTAAAGATATCTACCATCTACTCTCAAATCCAGTCCCTCGCTCTTGAGCACACTGTAAGCATTCTCAAAGACCGCCTATCCCAACTTTACATGGCTGCCAGGGACAATCACTTCACCAGAATTGACGGAACCAGAGTGCCAAAGTTTGTTAACCTGGACATGGAAGAATATAGGGATCTGGAAATCACTGTCAGAGCATTTACAAGGATCTTGGACGAAAAAGAGTTTAAAGATCATTCTGCCGGAATTGTATTGCAGGCCTATCTGCCGGATTCTTATGACATACAGCAGGAACTCACTGTGTGGGCCAAAAAAAGAGTGGCCGAAGGTGGAAGCCACATCAAGATCCGCATTGTCAAAGGTGCCAACATGGAAATGGAACAGGTAGAATCAGCTCTCCATAACTGGCCCCTGGCCACCTACGACAACAAGCTGGATGTAGATGCCAATTTCAAACGCATGGTGGAATTCGGCATGAAGTCAGAAAATATCAAAGCCGCCCATCTAGGTATAGCATCACACAATCTGTTTGAATTGGCCTATGCATATAAACTGGCCCAACAAAACAAAGTGACCGAATATTTTTCCTTTGAAATGTTAGAAGGCATGGCGGACCATGTGCGCCGAGCCATTCAGGAAACACGCGAAGAAGTTGTGCTCTACGCGCCTGTTGCCACCAAAGACAACTTCATCAATGCAATTGCCTATCTTATGCGTCGTCTGGATGAAAACACCGCGGAAGAGAATTTCATGCGCTATTCTCCCAACTTGGAAACAGACTCTGAAGAGTGGGCGTTTTTGAAGGAGCAGTTTATTGCTTCCTATAAGCATAAGGACAAAGCAGGCAAAACGCCCCACAGGGTGCAAGACAGAACACAGGAAACTTTTCCTGAAAAAATGGGAACCTTCTACGAAGGGGAATTCAGTAATGAGCCGGATACAGATTGGTCCCTGGCTGCCAATAGAAAATGGGCCGGAGCCATTCGAGAAAAGTGGAAAAAGGGTCCAGATGATAAGCCAATGGAAATCCCCCTGGTAGAGGCAGGAAAAGAAATTTATGAAGGTAGACAGACTAGGGAATGCGTGGATCCTTCTCAGATCAATGAAAAGATCTGTGTGGCTCGCTATGCGATGGCCAACGATGAAGATATTGAGCGGGCTGTTGCGGTGGCAAAAGCTGACCCTGATGGATGGAGGAATAAAAGTCAGAAGGAGCGGCATGAAATCCTTTCCAGGGTGGCTATGGAGCTGCGCCTTGCCAGGGGAGATCTCATCGGCGCTGCTGGTGCCAATACAGGCAAAGTTTTTACAGAGGCTGATGTGGAAGTCTCCGAGGCCATAGATTTTGCTGAATACTATCCCTACTCTGTTAAAGGCTTTACAGATTTAGAAAATGTTCAGTGCAGTGGCAAAGGTGTAGGGCTGGTGATTCCGCCCTGGAATTTTCCCATAGCCATTCCCTGCGGGGGGGTTTTAGCCTCACTGGCTTCAGGCAATACCGTAATCTTTAAACCTGCTTCATCTGCTGTCGTGGTGGCTTGGCAATTGTGCCAGTGCTTCTGGAAAGCTGGCGTTTCCAAAAATGTTTTGCAGTTTCTTCCCTGTTCCGGTGCCACCACCGGGGCAAAACTTGCCAATCATCCTGGTGTTGATTTCATTATCCTAACCGGCGGAACCGATACGGGGCTGACGATTTTAAAAGAGAGGCCGGATGTTTTCCTTGCGGCTGAGACAGGCGGGAAAAATGCCACCATCGTAACTTCCATGTCTGACAGGGACCAGGCCATAAAAAATGTGGTCCATTCGGCTTTTTCAAACTGCGGTCAGAAATGTTCTGCAACTTCTCTGCTGATCCTGGAAAAGGAAGTGTATGAGGATGAAGCTTTCAAGAAACAACTGGTTGATGCAACTAAAAGCTATCCTGTGGGATCGACCTGGGATTTTGAAAATAAAATGGGCCCCCTTATCCATCCTCCTAACGGTGATCTGAAAAACGGGCTTACACGGTTGGAGCCTGGAGAATCCTGGGCTTTGAAACCTGAAAATGTCCATGGCAATCCCTACATGTGGACACCAGGTATCAAATGGGGAGTTCAGCCTGGATCCTACACTCACATGACCGAGTTTTTTGGACCTGTGTTGGCAGTCATGTGCGCCAGGGACTTGGACCATGCAATTGAGCTGGTAAATCAAACAGGCTTCGGATTGACTTCAGGTTTGGAGAGTCTGGACAAGCGAGAACAAGAGCACTGGAAATGCGGTATAAAAGCAGGAAACCTGTACGTCAACCGGGGAACCACTGGTGCCATTGTCTTGCGCCAGCCTTTTGGTGGCATGGGAAAATCAGCCCTGGGCGCGGGAATCAAGGTGGGCGGGCCGAACTATGTAGCCCAGTTCATGAATTTTGAGGGAACCGCTCATCCTTCTATCGGAGCGATTCAAAATGAGCATGCTTTGCTGCGCCTTGCTCAGGAATGGAATCAAAAACTGGATTGGAGCCAGCTTGCGGAGTTTGAGGCTGACCTTAGAGAAACCATCCGCGCCATCAAGAGTTATCTTTACCACTTGGAGCAGGAATTCTCTCAGGAAAAGGATTATTTTCATCTGCGTGGCCAGGATAATATATTGCACTATCTGCCCATCGGCACGGTGGTGGTCCGCATACACAAGGATGACAGTTTATTTGATGTCCTGGCAAGAATAGCTGCGGTAAAGATTTCAGGCTGCAAACTGGTGATCAGTATTCCCCCCCATCTGGATAACAACGTTACGGCATTCCTCCACGGCAACGCGGGCAAAAGGCTTGTGGGTGATACGCCTATTGACCATCAGTCGGACAGTGAGCTTCTTGATTTAATGCCTCAGGTTCAGCGTATCCGATATGCAGCGCCGGAGCGGGTGCCTTTTGAGGTGTTTAAGGCAGCAGCAAGGACAGGATTCTACATTTCTCGAACGAAGGTGATGACGGAAGGGCGGATCGAGCTTTTGCAGTATTTCCAAGAGCAGAGTATATGCGATAGTTATCACCGGTATGGGAACCTAGGAGAACGTGCTCTGATTTAGGCCTTTTGATTTTAGATCTTTGGTAAGAGGCTTTTATTATTATGCTAATTGCCCTCCAAGTTACACGGTTTGTAAGGAGGAAGTCGTGAAAAAAGATTCTATTTCTGTCATTTGTTCTATGTCTCATTGGTGAAACAGCTCTGGCTGCAGGAACTATCTAGATCGGCCTCATGTGCCCCTTGACAGGTTCATGGGAAAGCGAAGGGCGAGAGATGCAATAGGTAGTCGATTTTCTGGCCGATGAGCTGAATGGAAAAGGAGGTCTTCTCGGAAAAAAGGTTGAAGTCATTACCGAAAATGATGGGGGTGATCTCAGATCAGCTACTCTGGCAGCACAGCGCCGGCGGCGTGGCAGTATCCGGCCTGGAAATGGCCCAAAATAGTATGCGGTTGAACTGGCCTAGAGAAGAAGTAGATAGTCGTCTCAAGATTATTATGAAAAGCATTCATCAGACCTGCCTGGATGCCGCTGCTGAGTACGGCCAATCTGGCAATTATGTGGTAGGTGCCAACATAGCGAGATTTACAAAGGTGGTGGATGCAATGCTGGATCAGGGACTGGTGTAAGTGTCAACACACCGATTTGCAGATTGTCTGGCCGCTGTTCTGTGGGTATGGTTCATAAAGATATGAAGCATGAGAGTCTATGCAGTTTGATGCGATTTGTGGACTAAATGAACTCAAGAAAAGTGGACGATTCAGCCGAAATTTATCGTTATAATCTGCAGTTTCCTAGTGCTTTCCAGTGGTTGTAAATTAGGTCTTTCCCACAATTTTGTGTTTTCAAATTCAGCTACAACATCCGGTGTAGCTTTCAAAGGGAGTGCATATTCAGAAATCGCCAAATCATGTATACTTCCTATGAAGGTCTCAGGTTTTTGTATCTGCTATCTATATAAACTCTGGCATCCCACCAAAACGTTTCGATCTCCTTTTCATATCTTTAATTTCCCGGAAGTTTACATCTTGGCAAGATATCTAAAACTTTGTCACATAACTGGTCTACAACAATGTCTTGCACTAGATTTTTCAGCTTGATTCCACACTGACGTATGCTACCTATCTATGCGCCACGAACTTACCCTTCGTATTTGGCATTGGCGTCCTTGCTCTTTTCCTTCATGTTGAACATTGCCCGGTCTGCCAATGCGAGCAGGTCAGTTTTGTCAGTGGCGTCGTCAGGAAAAGTGGCGATCCCGAAACTCGCCCGTAGACTCACCTTATATCCCTGGTTGGCAAGATAGATCGTTTGTCTCATCTGTGATCGGATGGTTTCAGCCATTTTCAAGGCCTGGGTTTTGCTGAAACCGGGCAATACAACGATAAACTCATCCCCAGCATAAGCTACACCGTAAGCAGGTTCTGAAAGAACACTTCTGATGGTGGCGCCTACTTCCTGAATGGCCTGGCTGGCATTAAGATGGCCGTAAGTGTCCACCACATGCTTGAAGTTATCAAGGTCCATGAAAATTAGCGAAAATATCTGGTTGTTTTCCTGACTAAACTCGATCAGCTCGCTCAAGGCCTTATAGAGGTATCGGGTGTTATAGAGGCCGGTTAGATCGTCTTGAATGGATAGGTTGCGGAATTTCTCCTCGCTTTTCCTCAGGACCTCCTCTACACGTTTGCGGGCATCATCGGCTTCCATCTCCTTGGAAACAATCGTCAGGTCGCCATAAGAGATGTTGATTCGATCTTGCCTAAAAGTCTCTATGGTCGCCTGGTCTTTGAACCAAACAATTTCTCCATTTTGAAACGAAGTCTTGTAAACAGCCTCGACGATTCCTCTTTCTTCAACCTCTTTGCGTAGGTGGCTTCTGGATCCGCTCAATTCGCGATGACTGAGGACCTCTTCCTCTAAGCTTCTACCAGTTACAGGAGATTTGTAGATGCGTCTTTCCAGGATACTGCTGCGGAAAGTCTCAGCAACCTGCGAATATTCACATCCCAACATTCGGACAAGGCGCCTACTGACAAACTCATACCATATGACCTTTTCTTCTTTGTGCCAGGCTGCAATATAAGGTATTGCCAAGCTACCGATATCATCAAATGCCCGATAAGTGGCAATACATTCCGCTACCCTTTTCTTTAACTCTTCACTGTATGGTCCGTGAAGAATCTGGCCGTAATAATCCCCTTCACTGAGCGAGCTAAGCGTCTTATTATCTGTCATATCTGGTCAATCCTTTAGGTCTTCAGCAGGGTTGAAGTTGTGTTCCGTTGAAGAAAAATATTAACCTCAATTCTGTCTATCTTCCACTAAAAAGATGTATGGCTTTCGGAGAGAGGCTCTGTCTAAGGTGTGCTATTTATGTTCAATCGCTTGTAAGTCCCAATACTTGAGATCTCCATATCATAACTAAATTTTTATGAAAGTTTAGGTCTTGGCAAGATATGTTAAGTCACTAC
>Ga0210106_1000030_pt1:0-2500 | contig 16732 bp, 9 predicted proteins | sample Tolay_CordC_D2_FD_185580 | JGI IMG/M metagenome (GOLD analysis project Ga0210106, IMG submission 185580) | Wetland microbial communities from the San Francisco Bay, California, USA, that impact long-term carbon sequestration - Tolay_CordC_D2... | ecosystem: Environmental > Aquatic > Marine...
TAGTTCGCCGCCGAACGCGAGCTCGACGCGGCCCGGGTCGAGGCGGCGATCAGAGCCGGCCTGATTAGAGCGATCAACGACGCGGAGGCGAGTGGGCTGCTTCCCGGGTCCCTGGTGACGCCCGCCAGGGAGATCGCGGAGCGCCTGCCGGTTGGCGTCGCGATCAGCCTCTTCCGCTCGCTGCCCGGAGATCCAACGCTCGGCGATCTGATCACCGCCATCGGGGAGGCGGGCCTGGCGATCGACGGGCTCGGCCAGCAGGCCCTGGACGCGCTTCGTGATCTCGGCAGGGATCTCGAGGGACTGGCGCCCGAGGACCTCCAGGGATTGCTCCCGGAAGGCCTGGACGAGTTGTTACCGGAGGACCTCCGGAACGCGATCCCCGAGGGCCTCGACGGCCTGCTCCCGCAGGAATAGGCAGGCCGTCGCCGTCGTTTGCCGTCGTTTACGCGGAGGCGATCCCCCCGCACCCTCGACCGCACGAGCCAGAAAAGCACTGAGCCGCCCAATCCAATCGGGCGGCTCAGATAAGACTGGCGGCGACCTACTCTCCCAGGCGGTTTCCCACCAAGTACCATCGGCGCTGAGGGGCTTAACGACTCTGTTCGGAATGGGAAGAGGTGTATCCCCCTCGCTATTGCCACCAAAGCGGTGGGACCACGAAGGCTCCCATCGGCCGAATGGCGCGTGGGAGGCCTCGCCGACCCCGGCGAGGCTTGAAAACTGCACGCAGGCCAATGCGCGTAATAGCAAAATAACGTCAAGCCCTCGACCCATTAGTACCGGTCAGCTGAGTGTGTCACCACACTTACACCGCCGGCCTATCAACCTGGTGTTCTTCCAGGGGTCTTACTTCCTCGAGGGAATGGGAGAGCTCATCTCGAGGTCGGCTTCCCGCTTAGATGCCTTCAGCGGTTATCCGATCCGCGCGTAGCTAATCTGCAGTGCCCTTGGCAGGACAACAGATACACCAGCGGCGCGTTCATCCCGGTCCTCTCGTACTAAGGATGACTCCTCTCAACTCTCCAACGCCCATGGCAGATAGGGACCGAACTGTCTCACGACGTTCTGAACCCAGCTCGCGTACCGCTTTAATGGGCGAACAGCCCAACCCTTGGGACCTACTCCAGCCCCAGGATGCGACGAGCCGACATCGAGGTGCCAAACCGAGCCGTCGATGTGGACTCTTGGGCTCGATAAGCCTGTTATCCCCGGAGTACCTTTTATCCGTTGAGCGACAGCACTTCCACTTGCAACTGCCGGATCACTAAGCCCAACTTTCGTTCCTGCTCGACCTGTCGGTCTCGCAGTCAAGCTCCCTTGTTGCCTTTACACTCTGCGCACGATTTCCGACCGTGCTGAGGGAACCTTTGGGCGCCTCCGTTACGTTTTGGGAGGCGACCGCCCCAGTCAAACTGCCCACCTGACACTGTTCACCGCCCGGATCACGGAACGGTGTTAGAAGCCCAGAACACCAAGGGTGGTATCTCAAGGTTGGCTCCCCGACGACCGAAGTCGCCGGTTCGTAGCCTCCCACCTATCCTGAGCGAGAAGTCCCAGACTCCAATATCAAGTTGCAGTAAAGGTTCACGGGGTCTTTCCGTCTAGCCATGGGTACTCGGTATCTTCACCGAGACTCTAATTTCGCCGAGCCCCTCGTTGAGACAGCGTCCAACTCGTTGCGCCATTCGTGCAGGTCGGAACTTACCCGACAAGGAATTTCGCTACCTTAGGACCGTTATAGTTACGGCCGCCGTTTACCGGGGCTTAGTTTCACAGCTTCGCTCGAAAGCTAACCGCTCCACGTAACCTTCCGGCACCGGGCAGGCGTCAGCCCCTATACATCGTCTTACGACTTAGCAGAGGCCTGTGTTTTTGGTAAACAGTCGGTTGGACCTAGTCACTGCGGCCCCCTCGGGCTCCGCGAGCAAGTCGCTTCACCCTACCGGGGCGTCCCTTCTCCCGAAGTTACGGGACGATTTTGCCGAGTTCCTTAACGAGGGTTAGCTCGCTCACCTTACTATTCTCTAGTAGTCCACCTGTGTCGGTTCTCGGTACGGGCACGAGCAATCTGCCTAGAGGCTTTTCTAGGGGGCATGGCGTAGGGGACTCGCCGGCGGTCAAGCCAGCTGGCATCACGTCTCGCGTCAAACGCCGCGACGGACTTACCTATCGCGACTAGCTACACGCTTGCCCCAGGACGACCATCGCCTGGGTTCCCTTAGCCTTCCCCGTCCCCTCATCGGTCATAACGATTGCGACGTGGTACAGGAATATCAACCTGTTGGCCATCGCCTACGCCTTTCGGCCTCGGCTTAGGTCCCGACTAACCCTGAGCAGACGAACTTTACTCAGGAAACCTTGGACTATCGGTGGAGAGGAGTCTCACCTCTCTTGCGCTACTTATGCCGGCATTCTCACTTCCCACAGCTCCACGGGTTCGCTTCCGCGCCCGCTTCACAGCAATGGGAACGCTCTCCTACCACTCACGATCCACGCA
>Ga0210106_1000030_pt1:7500-16732 | contig 16732 bp, 9 predicted proteins | sample Tolay_CordC_D2_FD_185580 | JGI IMG/M metagenome (GOLD analysis project Ga0210106, IMG submission 185580) | Wetland microbial communities from the San Francisco Bay, California, USA, that impact long-term carbon sequestration - Tolay_CordC_D2... | ecosystem: Environmental > Aquatic >...
CGCACAGGACCTACCCGACCTCGAGGCGCGGGCGCAGTACAACCGGGCCGAGAACTCGGTCGTCTTCGACCGGGAGTCGCAGCCGCTCGCGACCCTGACCGGCAACGAGCGCCGGATCCTGCTCGAGTCGGACGAGATCGGCCTGCCCATCAAGGACGCGGTCGTTTCGATCGAGGACGAGCGCTTCTACGAGCACCGCGGGATCGACTACCTCGGCCTGGCGCGCGCCCTGCGCGAGGACATCCTCGCCGGCAGCGCCGTTCAGGGCGGCTCGACGATCACCCAGCAGTTCGTCAAGAACGCGCTCACCGCCCAGGAGGACCGGACCGTGATGCAGAAGCTGCGGGAGTCGGCGCTGGCTTACCAGGTGGAGCGCCAGTGGTCGAAGGACAAGATCCTGACCAACTACCTGAACAACATCTACTTCGGCGAGGGCGCCTACGGAATCGAGGCGGCTGCGAAGACCTTCTTCGGCGCGAATCACCCCGGCTGCGGTGAGGCCGGCGACCGCTGCGCCTCGCAGCTGCGAATCGAGGAGGCCGCGATGCTGGCGGGGATCATCTCCTCACCGTCGGCCTACGACCCGAAGACCAACCCCGAGGCTGCGCTGGAGCGTCGCAACGTCGTGCTCGCGAAGATGCGTGAGCTCGGTCGCCTCGAGGCGACCGACGAGGAGTTCGCGGAGCTGACCTCGATCTCGATCCCCCCTGCAAGTCAGGTCGAGCCCCCGAAGGAGGAGTCCGCCGCCCCCTACTTCACCGACTGGCTGCGCCAGCAGGTGGTCGACAAGTACGGCGCCGGCGAGGCGTTTGGCGGCGGCCTGAAGATCACCTCGACGCTCGACCTCGAGCTCCAGGACGCGGCCCAGGCGGCGGTCCAGTCGAGGGTCGGCGGGCTCGGCCCGACCGCGGCCGTGGTCGTGATCGAGAACGGCACCGGAAAGGTCCGGGCGATGGTCGGTGGTGAGAACTTCAACCAGAGTCCGTTCAACCTCGCCACTAACGGGCTCCGGCAGCCGGGATCCTCGTTCAAGCCGTTCACGCTGGTCACCGCGCTGGCAAACGGGGTCAGCCCCGCCACGGTCTATCAGTCGGCGCCCCAGGAGCTGCCGTTCGTCAACACCGTGAAGAAGAAGAACGGCGAGGTCAAGGAGGTGAATGAGCTGTTCAAGGTCAACAACTACGAGGACAGCTACCTCGGCTCGGCCAGCGTCGCGACCGCCACGACCTACTCGGACAACTCGGTCTACGCGCAGCTCGGCCTCGACGTCGGCACCGAGAAGATCGCCGAGATGGCGCAGGACCTTGGGATCCAGACCAGGGTCCCGGACAACCCGGCGATGATCCTCGGCGGTCTCAAGCGGGGCGTGACGCCGCTCGAGATGGCGTACGCGTACTCGACCCTGGCCAACGGCGGCACCCAGATCAGCGGCACGATGGCGAGCCGCGGCAACGGGCGCGGCCCGGTTGCGATCGAGGAGGTGGTCGCCGACGGCGACACCGTCAAGGACGACCTCGGCGCGAGCGGCAAGAACGAGGTTGTCGAGAAGCAGGTGATCGATCCGGCCGTCGCAGGATCGGCGACCGAGATCCTGCACACGGTCGTCACCGAGGGCACCGGCACCAGGGCTCAGGTCGGTGACGACTACATCTGGGGCAAGACGGGGACCACCGACAACAACGCCGATGCCTGGTTCGTCGGCGCGAACGAGGCTGTGACCGTCGCGGTCTGGGTCGGCTACGCGGACGGGGCGACCCCGATGCTGACCGAGTTCGGCGGCGCCCCGGTCGACGGCGGCACGATCCCGGCGCTGATCTTCAACGACGTCGTCAGTGCCTACGACGAGCTCGCCGCCGCCCGCGACGCCGCCAAGGAGCAGCCGGAGGATTCCGAGGCGACGACGACCACGACGACGACCGCCCCGACGGTCGAGCCGGCGCCGGCGCCCGTCGAGGCGCCGCCGACGGAAGAGCCGCCGGCGCCGGCCGAACCGGCTGCGGGTGCGCCGGCTGCGCCGAACGCCGGCGGTGGCGGGGCCGTCGAGGGCGGGGCCGGGCCGAACGGCTGAGGGGCGCTACGCGGCTCAGCCCCCTGCTGACGCAGGTGCCGAGAGCCAGGCGCTGTCCGGCTCGCAGAAGCGCCACGGGAGGTCGGTTGCCTTGCTGATCCCGACCCGCGGCCCGGCCACGGGCTCGCAGCCGTCCCGGCCGTTGGGAGAGGGATGAAGGGCGACATCACCGGTGGCCAGGTCGGCGCCGTTCAGCCGGGGACCGATGCCGAGCGCTTGGGCCAGGCGACCGGGCCCCGAGCAGAGCTCGCGGTCGCTTCGCCCCCCTCTTCGACTCCGCATCCGCTCGAGCCCGGCCAGTGGCTCGAGCGCGCGGATCAGCACGGCGGCGCCGTCGCCGACCGGCGCGGTGACGACATTGAAGAGCTGGTGGACGCCGTAGGAGAGGTAGACGTAGGCATGCCCCGGGGGCCCGAACAGCACCCGGGTCCGGTCGGTGACGCCGACATAGGCGTGGCATGCCGGTTCGCACGCGGCGTATGCCTCCGTCTCGACGATCCGTCCGCCGACCCCTGCGGCGAGCAGCCAGCAGCCGATCAGATCGCGGGCCACGGCGACCGGATCCCGGTCGAAGAACGACCGCGTGAGCCGCTCGCCCGAGCCGGGGGCGCGGCTCACGAGTCGAGCGCGGCAAGCGCCGCCGCGGCCTGCTCGAGCTGGGCGGCTAGGGACTCCGAGGAGGTGCCACCGTGGGAGCGCTTCGAGTCGAGCCAGTTGCCCTCCGCCAGGACCTCGTAATACTCGCCGTCGAGCAGCTCCGAGAACCGGCTGAGCCGATCGGGCTCGATCTCCGAGAGGCTGATCCCGGTGTCGAGGGCATGACGGACCAGCGATCCGACCACGTCGTGGGCCTCGCGGAACGGCATTCCCCTGCGAACCAGTAGGTCGGCGATGTCGGTCGCGGCGACCATCTCATCGCCCGCCGCGGCGGCCATCCGCTCCCGGTCGAATCTGATCCCGCCGAGCATTCCCTGAAGCGCCCGCAGGCAGAGCTCGATCGTGTCCACCGCGTCGAACAGCGGCTCCTTGTCCTCCTGCAGATCCTTGCTGTAGGCGAGCGGCAGCGCGTGCTGGACGCCGAGCAGCGTCGCCTGGTCGGCGACCACCCGCGGCGCCTTGGCCCGCAACAGCTCGGCCGCGTCGGGGTTCATCTTCTGCGGCATGATCGAGGACCCGGAGGAGAACTCCTCGGGGGGACGGCAGAAGCCGAACTCGGCGCTCGACCAGAGCACGATCTCGGCCCCGATCCGTGAGAGGTGAGTGGCGCAGACGGAGGCCGCGGCGAGGTAGTCGAGCGCGAAGTCGCGGTTTGCGACCGCGTCGAGCGAGTTCGGGGCGAGCGCGTTGAAACCCAGCTCCGCGGCGACCGCGTCCCGATCGAGCCGCCAGTTGATCCCGGCCAGCGCCCCTGAGCCGAGCGGCAGAACCGAGGCGGAGCGGGCGGCGGCCGCGAACCGGGCGACGTCGCGATGCAGCATCCAGAACCAGGCCAGCAGATGGTGCCCGAGATAGACGGGTTGCGCCCGCTGCAGGTGCGTGTAGCCCGGCATTCGCCAGTCGCGGTGATCGGCGGCGAGCGCCTGCAGGGTGGCGAGCACCTCGCCGAGCAGCTTCGCGGCGACGTCGCTGCGCTCGGCGACGAACAGGGCGAGATCGGTGGCGACCTGGTCGTTGCGGGAGCGGCCCGTGTGGATCTTGCCGCCGACCGCGCCGACGATCTCGGTCAAGCGCCGCTCGATCGCCATGTGGATGTCCTCGTCGGAGTCCTCGAAGGGGAAGCTGCCGTCGCCGAGCTCGGCCTCGACACGGTCGAGGCCGGCGAGCAGCTGCTCGAGCTCCGCATCGTCGAGCACCTCGACGCCACGGAGGGCGACTGCATGAGCCCGGGACTGCCGCAGGTCGTAGGGCGCCAGGCGCCGATCGAAGGCGAGCGAGGCGTTGAGCGCCCAGAAGGTCGGGTTCGGCGGCTTCTCGAAGCGGGCCATCGGCGGCAGTCTAGATGGCGCCCCGTCGGCCCCACGGAGCCGGATCGGCTCCCCTGGACGGCACCGGGGACTAGGCTTGCGCTGATGCGAATCCTGCTCACCGGGGCGACCGGAAAGCTCGGCAGCGCGGTTGCGCGACAGCTGGTCGCGGGGGAACACGCCGTCGTCGCCCTGGTCAGGGACGTGAGTCGGGCGCGGGCCCTGCTGCCGCCCGAGGTCGAGCCGGCGCCCGGCGACGTCACCGATCCCGACTCGCTTCGCGCTGCCGCCCGCGGCGTCGACGCGGCGGTCAACTGCATGGGCATCTACGAGCAGTGGCAGCGCGACACCGACATCTTCAACCGGGTCAACGCTGGCGGGGCGGCGAACGTCGCCCGCGCGGCGCGGCTGGCCGGTGCGCGCAGAATCGTCCACACCTCGACCTACGACGTCTTCGACGCCCCGATCGGCGGCACCGTCAGCGAGGCGTGGCTCGCGGATTACGAGAAGGGCACGCCTTACGAGCGCTCCAAGCAGCTCGCCGAGCGCCTGGTGCTGGCCGAGGCGACCCCGGAGTTCGAGGTCGTGATCGCGAATCCGGCTGGCATCTTCGGCCCCGGGCCCTGGGCGGCGGCGGGATGGGACTCCGCGATTCGGGACGCGGTTCGCGGCCGTCTGCCCGCGGTGCCGCCCGGCGGCCTCAGCCTGGTCTGGGTCGAGGACGCCGCGGCGGCCCACGTCGCCGCGCTCGAACGCGGGCGGCCCGGCGAGCGATACATCCTCGCCGGGGGCTACGCGACGGTCGCAGAGCTCTGCGCGGCCGCGGTCGAGGCGGCCGGCCGCGGGCGGACGCCGCGGGTGCTGCCGGCGGCGTTGGCGCGGACGCTCGCAGGCGCCGGCGAGGCGCTCGCGGCCGGCACCGGTCTGCGGCCGCTGCTCGCGACCGGGCAGCTCCGCTTCCTTCAGTGGCGGGCGCGCGCAGACTCGACCAAGGCACGCGAAGAGCTCGGCTTTGAGCCGCTGGACTGGCGTGAGGGAGTCGCTCGCACGGTGCGCTGGATGGAGCAGCTCGGACGGATCTGAGCCGCTCTCAGCGCCCCAGCGCTCCGCGAACCGACGTCACCACGCGATTGATCTCGGGCTCGGAGAGGCCTGGGAAGAACGGCAGGGCCAGGGCCCGACGTGAGAAGTCCTCGGCCACGGGGAACTGGCCCTCCCGGGTGCCGAATCGCTCGCGGTACGGAGCGTGCAGGTGGATGCAGGGGAGGTACGGCCGGGCATCGATGCCGTCGCGATCGAGGGCTTCGATCGCGGCAGCCCGGTCGATCTGCCTCGGCAGCCTGAGGATGTAGACGAACCAGCTGCGGCGTGCGTCTCCGCGGTCGCGGGCCGGCAACAGCAGGTCGTCGGGGTCTCCGTCGGCCGGGTCGGCCGCGCCGAGCTCGGCAAACCGCTCGTCGTAGGCGGTGGCGATCCGTCTCCTCGCCTCCGCCATCTCGTCGAAGCGTTCGAGCTGCCCGATCCCGATCGCCGCGGCGAGATCGGTGAGCCGGTAGTTGAAGCCGATCCGCTCGTGGTCCATCACCTTCATGCCCGGTGTCCGTCCCTGGTTACGCTCGCTGCGGGCAATCGCCGCCGCAGCATCGTCGGCGAGCATCAGAACGCCGCCCTCCCCCGTCGTCATCTGCTTGTTCGCGTAGAAGGCGAAGGCGGCCGGATTGCCCCGGGCGCCGACCTGGAGGCCGTCGGCGCAGACCGCGCCGAGGGCCTGTGCCGCGTCCTCGAGCAGCGGCAGCCCATGATCCTCGGCGAGCCGCTCGAGTCGGCCCATGTCCGCGGCGTGACCGAAGATGTGGATCGGCAGGATGCCGGCGATGTCGTCGTGCACCGCGTCGGCGACGACCTCGGGATCGAGGCAGAGCGTGACCGGGTCGACGTCGCAGAAGACCGGCGTCGCATCCTCGTACAGCAGGCAGTTGGAGGAGGCGACGAAGCTCAGCGGTGAGGTCAACACCCGATCGCCGGAGCCCCAGCCGACCGCGCGCACGCCGAGGTGCAGCGCCGCCGTGCCGCTCGATACCGCGATCGCGTGTCGGGCCCCGAGCCGCTGCTCGAAGTCCCGCTCGAATCGGCCCAGCATCGGCCCGAGCGAGAGCATGCCCGAGCGGATCACCTCGATCACCAGCGCCTCCTCACGCGGGCCGAGCACCGGGCGGGCCAGCGGGATCCGCGTGGCTTCGTAAGGCTCAGACACCCTGCTCGGAGCGGGCCGAGGTGCCACCGCTCCGCGGGTCCGCTCGGCCCGGCTGGAACGCGTACTCGAGTGAGTCGACGAGGGCTTCCCAGGAGGCCTCGATCACGTTCTCCGAGACCCCGATCGATCCCCACGAGTCGTGGCCGTCGGAGGTGTCGAGGAGAACCCGGGTCACGGCTTCGGTGCCTTGATGCTCGTCCAGGATCCTGACCTTGAAGTTGGTCAGCGCGATCTCGGCGAGCTGTGGGTGGTGTTCGGAGATCGCCCCCCGGAGGGCCAGATCGAGGGCGTGGACGGGACCGAGGCCCTCGGCCGTCCGGATGTAGCGGCTGCCACCGACCCAGACCTTGATCGTCGCCTCTGTCTCGACCCGTCCGTCGGCGCGTTTCTCGGTGACGACCCGGAAGCTCTCGAGCTTGAACAGCGGCTCGTACTCTCCGGTCTCCTTGCGGATCAGCAGCTCGAAGCTGGCATCGGCCGCCTCGTAGGAGTAGCCGCGGTGCTCGCGCTGCTTGATCGCTTCGATCGCCCGGGCTGCCCCCTCGTCGTCGATCCCGATGCCGGCTCGCTCGGCTCGGGCCAGTACCGAGCCCTTGCCGGCGAGCTCGCTGATCAGGACGTCCCGGTTGTTGCCGATCAGCGTCGGTTCCATGTGCTCGAACGTCCGCGGGTCCGCCTGGATGCCGGCTGCGTGCATGCCTCCCTTGTGGGCGAACGCGTTGCGGCCGACATAGGGCTGGTCGGGATCCGGCGAGAGGTTGCAGATCTCATCGATCAGATGAGCTGTCTCGGTCAGTCTCCCGATGCGGTCGGCGCCGACGCACTCGTAGCCGAGCTTCAGCTCCAGCGCCGGCAGGATCGAGATCAGGTTGGCGTTGCCGGTCCGCTCGCCGTAGCCGTTGACCGTGCCCTGGACGAGGGTGGCGCCCGCCCGCACGGCGGCAAGCGAGTTCGCGACGCCGCATTCCAGGTCGTTGTGTGTGTGGATCCCGATCGCGGTCTCGGAACCGAGATCCGCGACCACTGCCGCGGTGGCCTCCGCGATCTGCTCGGGAAGGCTGGCGCCGTTGGTGTCGCAGAGGCTGAGGTTCTCCGCCCCGGCCTCGGCCGCCGATCGCAGGCACTCGAACGCGTAGCCCGGATCCTCTCGCCACCCGTCGAAGAAGTGCTCGGCGTCGTAGATCACGCGCTTGCCGGCGGCCCGGAGGTAGGCGACGGACTCGGCGATCATCGCCAGGTTCTCGGCCCTCGAGACGCGGGTCACTTTCTCCAGGTGGAGGCTCCAGGTCTTGCCGACCAGGGTGACCACCGGCGCGAAGCAGGCGGCCAGGGTCCGCAACCCGGGATCTTCGTCGGCGGCGACGCCCCGACGGCGGGTCATGCCGAAAGCGCAGATCGTCGCCTGTTCCAGCCGCTCATCGGCCAGCAGCTCGAACAGCTCGAGCTCCTTCGGATTGGCCCCGGGGAAGCCGGCCTCGATCAGATCGACGCCGAGCGCGTCGAGCGCGTGCACGACGCGGACCTTCTCCGCCGCCGAAAGCGACATTCCCTGCCCCTGCATGCCGTCGCGGAGCGTCGTGTCGTAGAGATCAACCTTTGTCACAGTCCCGTTCCTTCCTGAGATCACCGGTGGCTGCCCGCCGCGTCCGCGAGCGCCGGGTCCGTCGCTGAGCCGCTGCCGCCCCGAGCAGATTCGCTCAAGCGGCGGCGGTGCCGGTAATTCGGCGGGAGATCCGCATCTGGGTGGAGGGTCGGCCGACGATCAGGACTCGACCTTACTCGCTTCGCCGACCCAGTCCAGCCACTCGCGGTACTCCTCGGCACGCCCGTGCAGAGCGTCCTCGAACTTCGTCTGAATCACCTTCGTGATCTCGCCCGGGGAGTTGATCGGGTGGTGGTCGATCTCTCGCACCGGCACCAACTCGGCGGCGGTGCCGGTGAAGAAGACCTCGTCGGCCATGTAGAGCTCCGCCCGCGCGACGTCGCGCTCGACGACGGTGTAGCCGAGATCGCGGGCGATCTCGATCACGCAGCGACGGGTGATCCCATCGAGGATCGAGGAGCCGTGGTGCGGCGTCAGCAGCGCCCCCTCGCGCACGAGGAATATGTTCTCGCCCGAGCCCTCCGAGACGCTGCCGGTGTGGTCGAGCAGGATCGCCTCGTCGTAGCCGGCCTGCGCCGTCTCGTTCTTCGCGAGGATCGAGTTCAGGTATTGGCCGGAGGCCTTGGCGTGCGGAATCATGCTGTCCGGCGACAGGGTCCGCCAGGAGGAGACCTTGGCGCGGATCCCGTTGCGCTTGCCGTCCTCGCCGAGGTAGGCGCCCCACGGCCAGGTCGCAATCATCGTCTCGATCGGCGCGCCCTGCGCGTAGAGGCCCATCTCGCCGTAGCCGCGGAAGGCCAGCGGCCTGATGTAGCAGCTCTGCTGCCCGTTGCGGCGGATCAGCTCGCGGGTGGCCTCCTGCAGCTCCTCGACCGAGTACGGGAGCTCCATCGAGTACAGGGACGCCGACTGATGCAGGCGCTCGTAGTGCTCGCGATGGCGAAATATCGCCGGCCCCGCATCGGTCGCGTAGGCGCGGATCCCCTCGAAGACACCGGTGCCGTAGTGCAGGCCGTGGCTCAATACGTGGACGTTGGCGTCGTCCCACGCGACGAACTCCCCGTTCATCCAGATGTAGTCGGCCTGCTCCACGTCGGTCCCTTCTGCTGCTTCGGATCGCGGCGACGAAGTATGGCGGACGCGGCGACCGTCGGCCACCACCGTCGGGCAGTCAGTCGCCGAGGGCGCCGATCACCGCCGCGGTCATCGTCGCGGTGTCGGCGGCTCGCTCGCCCTCGGCGCCGGTCGCGAGGTCCGGGGTCCGGAGGCCGGCCTCCAGCGCGGCCTCCACGGCCGTCTCCAGGCGCCTGGCGTCAACCGGCCGGTCGAGGCCGTGGCGGAGC
>Ga0210106_1000031_pt1 | contig 16359 bp, 16 predicted proteins | sample Tolay_CordC_D2_FD_185580 | JGI IMG/M metagenome (GOLD analysis project Ga0210106, IMG submission 185580) | Wetland microbial communities from the San Francisco Bay, California, USA, that impact long-term carbon sequestration - Tolay_CordC_D2... | ecosystem: Environmental > Aquatic > Marine >...
TTCTGCGGTTCTGCGGTTCATATTCTCAAAGACTTGATAGCTGATAGTTGAATGCTGGGTGCTGACCGGGGAGACTGGATCCGTTTTTGTAGCCCCCTCAGGGGGCAGTCCAAAGCCGGATCCTTTGGGTCCGGGTTCTTTATTTGGCTACGACCCGCCAAGGGAAGAAATATTTCCTACCTCTAACCGCAGGTCTTACTAATGGATGTTATGACAATCCTGGTTCTGGTCATACTGATGCTGTCAATGCCTGCTGGCCTGATTGCAGTAGTACTCGGTTTGCCTGGAACCTGGTTAATACTGGTTGCATCCGTCTTTTATGGTTGGCTCACAGATTTTGCCATAATTACCTCACAATTACTGTTGGGGCTATTAGCACTTGCGGTAGTTGCTGAACTCCTGGATCTTACCGCAGGCCTCTGGGGAGCCCGACGCTATGGTGGGACAAAAAAAGCAATGGTGGGGACGGTAATCGGCGGGATATTAGGAGCGGTTGCGTTGTCACCTATGCTCTTTGGTTTTGGTTCCATAGTGGGAGCTTTTTTCGGTGCTTTCGTGGGGGCATTCTCGATGACTTATTTGGAACAGAGAAAGATGGACAAAGCTATGCGGGTGGGGTGGGGGGCTCTGCTGGGTCGGGTCTGTGCTATGGTTTTCAAAGGGGCGGCGGTTGTGACCATGATTGGCTTGGATGTCTGGGCCATATTTTTTGTGGACAGAGCATAGCGTTTGAGGCGAGCATTGCGGGAAAAGCGAGAAAGGAAAAAAAGGCAATCCTGTCTCCAGTTTTGATCTCCTTTCTCGCTTTTCTCGCCTGTCTTGCCTTACTCGCTTACTGCTAACTCTCCTTCCAGGCGCGCTAGGCTTTCCCGGGCAAACTCAATGGTGGGATCCATTTCGAGGGCTATCTGGTAGAGACGGATGGCTTCTTTTTTATGGCCCATCTCTCGCAGATTTGAGCCGATATTGGCGTAGTCGATGGCGGACCCGGGATCGAGCTCCAGGGCTCTTTCGAACTGCTCAATAGAGCGTTCGTGCTCTTTGAGTGTGAAATAGCAAAAACCCAGCAGATTATAGATCTCCTTAAGGTTGGGATCAAACTCTCTTGCCAGTTCCAAAGCCTCGATGGCGCCCTTGTAGTCTTCCATATCCTTCAGGCACACGCCTATATGCGTATGGACGCTGGCTATATCCAGTGGGCGGGGATTCAGATCCAAGGCTGTTTCAAACTCCTTCAACGCTTCCCGCGGTTTTTCCTGATATTCCAGGGCTAATCCCATGAAAAAGTGCAGATCGTAACGGTTGGGAAATGACTCAATCAATTTTTGGATCCTAGCCACTGCCTGTGGTCCCTCAACGGTCTGGCTGAGTATCTTGGCAGCGTGAAAAACCACGCTGGCATCCCTGGTACGATCTCGGAAATGGGCCCCTGGTATTATGGTATAGACAGAAGGGATCCCCAGCTGTGGGTGGGTTACATCAATGACCAGCACCTCTAGGCCGACGCGAGAAAGGGCGGAAACACAGCGTTCTATTTCAGTCTTGAAGTTGTCGTGGGTAAGGTCGGGAAGACTTTTTATGGACACCACAGGCGCAGCAGAGGTTATGTAGTTGGCTTCCTCCAAACTCTTATACTTGGGGAGGGTCGGTCGATAACTGGTGCGATTTTGGAAATCTCCCGCCAGTTGAGCGATCTCGGTGAGAGCACGCACGAGGGATTTCTCTGGATTAGTGGTGGTGCCGGCAGTGAAAACGATTTCACTTCTTTCGGGGAAAGTACTGGGATCCCAGGCCAGAGTGCCCACAGTAGGAATTCCAGTGTCCAAAGAAAAGTCCTTGATGAAAACTTCAAGTGATTGAGCGGCAAATTTGTCAAGCAGTTCCCGCGCTGCTGGATCTTGGACACTGGCGGGATCGATGCTTGGGGTGACCATCCGCTCGTGGCTGATTACCGAGGAGACGTGACGCTCTACCACTTCGCACAAACTCTGCAGGATGGCCTCTTCAAGTGCGTTGCCAGCGGCAGGGCCATTGTATTCATGGATGGTGTAAAACCAGTCGATTGGAATCAGCACTTCAGAATTCCTGGTCAGGTTGCACCCCTTGGTCCAGCGAAAGGGTAACTCTCTCAGTGCAGCAGTGCCCAGCTTCGGATCAGTCTCGTTGTCATTAAGCGACTGCCACAACATCTCCATGGGTAGGGTATTGCCGTCCAACTCCGAGTAGGTGGCCATGGGAAAGCGTGTGTTTTTGATGTAGGAAAAAAAGCTGAAGCGCTCGGCAAGTTCCATCAGGGCGCTGGCCTCTGCCTGAATCACCGTATTTCCTTTCCCCATCTGCTTTTTGGTGGAGGTGAGCGGCACAGCATCTGTGCCACAGAGGCTTATGTAGACAGGGATGTCCAAGCGGCCGGAGTCAATGCGCATGGTTTTGTCCAATATGTCCAAATCCACGCCGGCAAACCGCTCTCGCACATGAGCCACCGTTTCCTCAGGAGAAAGCACTTTATCCTGATCGTACGTATAAGACTTGAAAACGTCCTGTAGTCGAAAGCACTCGCCCATGAATTTCCTTTCCTAGTGAACGTGTAGGGTTATTGATTTATAGGTCAATGACTGACCGTTGTCAAGAAAACAGGGCTGTGAGATTTTCCTGTATTTGATTTCTCGGAGTGCTCTGTGAGAGATTTGACATCGCCTGAAAACGCTTTCAGGCGGACAGGCTGGCTCCATATCGCAGGGGGCGAATATTGAGGGATAGGGAGTTGTTGTCAAGCCGAAGATATTTGTGGCGGACAAGGTCGTCGATATTCCTTTGGAAGTCTTCTTCTTTCAGGTTTAGAAAGTGAGGAACATATGTTCCGTATTCATTTAACTTGCCCTTGGAATCTAGGTAATAAAGGGTAAAGAGCACAAACTTCTGGTGCTGGCTGAGTCTCTGGTCTGTAAGTATATGATCCTTCAAGTTTTTGGGGAGGTGCAACGCTGGTTTGATATCAATATGGGTTTCGCTTTCCACAATCTGAGCCTTTCAATTCCCTCTTGAGAGTTTTCAGGCAACTTTACCCGAAAGCATCCGGATTTACAATAGTTTTTCCACTCCTTTATCAGCTCCATCGACTGTAGGAGCAACCTTTGGTTGCGATGGCACAAGTCTGACTCGCCTAATTTTCGCCAGCAGCCTCCGGCCCAGAGGGGCCTACGCCCCGGAGGAAAACTCGCTCCTGCCTGGCTAGATATAGCCTAAAACCTCGCTCTTTTAATAACTCGCAAAAGCCTCTCAGCTCCCTTGCCTTTGAAACGCAAAGGCAAGCCGCGAACGTGCAGCAAAGAGGTCAGATTCCCCGGCATTTCGCGGGCCACTCTGACCATGAATTCATTGTTCATAACTCGAAACGGAGCTTTGTTGGTACTGCGGGCCAAACGCTCTCGATAAGCGGATAGCTCCTTTAGAACTCGCAGGGAAGGCTCAGGCAATTTCTGGGCCCCATTTAACCTGAGGTAACCATCTGGGTCCCACTTTTTAGGAGGATTCAACCGAATTTGCTCCAGCCGTGCATATTCTTTTTGCGCCAGGGACCAGAGATTTTTTTTTAGGAGTTCGCCGTGAAGCCGATTCCTCAAATCTATGAGGAAGTGGGTGTCCAGTTGGGCATAGTAAAGCTGTTCAGGGGATAAAGGTCGCTTTTCCCAGTTGCAGCGCTGATACTTTTTATCCAGTTTAACTCCGAACTCCTCTGCAAGGATTCTAGCAAGCCCCAATTTACTCCGTCCCAGGAGGCGGCACGCCACCGAAGTATCAAAGACGTTCTGCATCTGGAACCGAAAGTCCTTTTTAAAACCGATCAGGTCGTTTTCTGCCGCGTGTAGAACCTTTTCAATCGAGGGGTCGGCAAAAATACGACCGAGAGGAGAGATGTCTTCCAAGGCCAGAGGATCAAGGATAAAGTCTTCATGGTCCCGCGAGATCTGAATGAGACAGACGCGCGGTCTGTAGGCAAAAAAGCTGTTTGATTCCGAATCTACAGCCAAGTGCTTCGCATCGCTGATATATTCGAGAAATTTGTCCAGTTCAGGCTGACTTGCAATCAGTTTAGGGGGATGCATGGACGCTTTCATAACACATTCTCGTATGCTATAAAAGAACAATATTTGTGCGAGTTCACAATGAAAAAGAGACGCAAAAGAAATACTTCTCGGGGTGCTCAACCCCCGAAGTCTGATTCTAGTGATAGCCTCAATACACCCTTTTCCTGTCTTGCTGACATGCTGAAGCAGACTCAGGCTGAAACCCAACCGGATAACAAGGAAGGTAAAACAATTTCTGAGCCGGAGCGGGAATCATGCCCATCGAACCAGCCGAAGTCTGGCAGTGGACCCGAGGAAGAGGACAGTTTGTTTCAGGAGGCGATGGCTGGGGTGGAGCCTTTACAATCCAACAAAGTGAAAGAGAGAGTCCCTGGGCCGCTGTCAAAACCAAGCAGACGGCCGCTGCTGGAAGGAGAGTTGGAAGCATATGCGCAACTGGTTGACCTTGTGAGCGGTGAGGGCAGTTTTGATATTGAATATACTGATGAATACATAGAGGGTGCGGTTGTGGGTGCCGATCCTGACTTACTACCGAAACTGCGGCGCGGTGATTTTTCTATCCAGGCCCATTTTGACCTCCATGGAATGACCGCAGCAGAGGCACGGGAGGCGGTGGAGCGCTTCATACTTTCCAGCGTGATCAAGGGGCTGCGATGCGTGCTGATCATTCACGGACGAGGACTCAATTCGCGAGATCAGATTCCTATCCTTAAGGAACGGATGTCAAGCTGGCTCAAACGTGGTCGTCTGAAGAAGATGGTGCTTGCTTTCGCCACGGCGCAGCCCTGCGACGGTGGTGCAGGTGCTATGTGTGTTTTTTTACGGAAGTGTCAGCCAGAAGGCATAAGGTTTACAGATTGAATGTAATTGAAGCCGATGTCGCCTTACTGCCCGTATCCGGTACCTATGTGATGGGGGCCGATGAGGCGATCCAGGCGGCACGGGCACTCAATCCCAAGGTAGCGGTTCCTATGCACTATGGAGCCTTTGTTGGGGCTCAGACTGACGTCGAGCGTTTCAGGGACCAACTGGCTGGGAAGATAGAGGTGGTGATTCTGGAGAAGTAGTAGCTGTCACCGGCTGATCATGGTAGAAACTGGAGAAAAATGGCCTTTTCAGTTATAATCCGTGTGGCTGTTCCTCGTTTTGAGGGAGGAGAGTAATATCCGGTGGAAAATCCAAGCTTTTACTTGTGGATAGGTCTGGCTCTTGGAGCTGTTGTAGGGGCGGGAGCAGCATTTTTCTATGCAAGAATCCGTGGTTTTTTTGCCAAATCAGAGGTGTCACAGTTGCGGCAAGAAAACCGTACCCTAAAGCAACGTCTTGAGAAAAAGGACAAGCACATCCAGGAGATGATGTACCATACTGAAAAGATCGCCGCGGGTCTGGCTGAGCAAAACAACGGGAAGACTAACCATGGATCGTAAACTTAGTGCTGCTGGTAGGTTCCCAGTTTCAAAATCACAAATCCCAAGCACCAAATCTCAGGATTTCAGGTGTCGGGTGTCAGGTGTCAGGGAGGAAAAACAATAAAGCTGAAACCTGAACACTGAAACCTGAAACCTCCATTTTCTCCTTAACTCTCCAGGGTCTTTTTGAATTGGCGGATCACAAATCGACCTAGATCGGCAAGATCTGTCTTTCTTAGGTGGCCGTCCAGATTATCGAGGGGAATTTCAGCCCTGGCCATAGCTCGATGGCCACCGGCACTTCCCAACCTGCCAAAGGCTTTGATCGCCTTGGAACCAGCATTTTTTCTGAATCCATCATTTCGTATGATTACAACCAGGTTTTTGTTGTAAACACCCGAGACGACAACCCAACCAACTTCGTGGCATCTCATAAAGAAGTCGGCAAGGAGTACCAGAATATCTGGAGAATGGACCTGAGCGAGGTGGGAAAAAATCTTGCCCTTGATGATGCGCTTGCTTTCCAAGGCCTGTTGAAAATACTTGAGGTCTCCGACTCCCATGTCGGATATTTCAATCTTACGGAGCAGATTCATGTTGGCAAGCGGAAAGAGGTAATGGAAAGCTTTGACATCGTCTTCAAAGGCATGTAGCTCAAAGTTGTGGGTGTCCACACGAATGGCGTAGAGAAGGGCAGTGGCCAGACTTTTTGAAGGACGAATTTTTGCCGAGCGCAAGTACTCGGTCATCATAGTGGCGGTAGCTCCGTAGCTGGGCCGGATGTCTACAAACGGGGCGTCTACTGGCATTGTAATGGGATGGTGATCTATGACAGCATCGTAGTGGAAGTCGCAGAAAGCCTCATGATGGTGAGGTTGACTATCCACCAGAAGAGTTTTGGAGAAAGCTTGGGCTTTAATTTGCTGCAGTTTGGCCAGGGGGACCTTGAGAAGCCGCACCATGGTGACATTGTCAAATCGGACGATGTCGTTAAAGTGGGCGATGGTGACTGATTGAACCTTGTGCCAGAGTAAGCGTTTGAGAGCCATGGCAGATGCCATGGCGTCTGGATCGGCATCAATGGTTATCAAGGCCTTGTCTTTGGGTTCGAAAAGGGCAAACAGTTTTTGAAGGTTTTCACTGATGGATCGAGGTCTTGCAGAGCGGTGGCGACGGTTGCTGCGGCCCATTTCGCTATCTCGCTACTTTTTTACTAAAGATATCCACAGTTTGGCAATTCTGCAAAAACTCCCAACAAAGTGCCACAACCAACAGCCAAGGTCAAGACTATTTTACAAAAGTCATTTCTCATTTCTCATTTTGCATCTGTCATTTCACATCTAGGGTCGGGTACGCTTGCGGCGCTAAATTGAAATGTTAAATGCCAACTGCTAGATGTGAAATGATAAATGTGGCTGCTGCTTTATGGCGGCAGCCAAGGGGCTTTGCGGTTGACTCGATAGGGGGCATCTGCTATGTTCTCGTCGATTTTGGAAAATTTTGATTTCATTGGAAAAACAAAGGCTAGGATGGCTTTTCCCGAGCAAAATGTGAATTAGTCAAGAAGCAATGGAAACCCATCTGGATCTTTATCTCGACTATCTTACTGTAGAGAAGGGTCTTGCCGCCAATACCCGAGCCTCCTACAGCGCCGATCTGCTTAAGTTCCTAAGTTACCTTAAAGATACCGGGATAGATGACTGGAGCCAGGTTCGGTTCCCCGAGATCATCGCTTTCCTTTCCCGGGCCCAGGAGCAGGGCTTGGCTCCCAGGAGCAGGGCAAGACTACTTTCGGCGATGCGCGGCTTTTTTAAATTTATGGTGCGAGACAGCCACCTGCAAAAGAGTCCAGTGGCGAATCTGACATCGCCCCGACTCCGGCGCCATCTTCCGACTGTGCTCAGTGTTGCAGAGGTGGAGCGATTGCTGGCCCAGCCAAATCCAGATCTTCCTCTGGGCCAGAGAGACGCTGCCATGCTAGAGCTTCTCTATGGCACTGGGTTGCGAGTTACCGAATTGATCACACTTGCCGTTGGGCGCGTCAACCTGGAGGTGGGTTTTCTGGTTGCACGTGGCAAAGGGTCCAAAGAACGCATTGTACCAATGGGAGAGGTAGCTACTGAGGCGGTGCGAAGCTATACATTGGGGTCGCGGCTACGTTTGCTGAAGGGTAGGGTGAGTGAGATTCTTTTTGTCAGCAATCGAGGGACTGCCATGACCAGGCAAGGTTTCTGGAAGTTGTTGAAAAAATATGGGCGTCAAGCAGGAATGCAAAAATCACTCACTCCTCACACCTTGCGACACTCGTTCGCTACCCATCTTCTCGAACGTGGGGCAGACTTGCGCTCGGTGCAGATGATGCTGGGTCATGCCGACATAAGCACTACCCAGATATATACACATGTTGCGCGGGAAAGGCTCAGGGAGGTGCATAAGAAATACCATCCGCGGGCATAAGAGATAGACGCGGGGGAGCGGAGACAAAGGACAGAGGACAGAAGGCAGACGACAGAGGACACTGGGCAGGAGGCAGCGGGAAGATTTCGAATTTCGAATTGAGGAATTTGAGATATTTGATGCTCGATAAAGATTTGCCGCTTTCTGCTGGCTCCTGACTCCTCGTTTCTTTGATTGTAGATTTTTTTTGCTGATCGCTGACCGCTGATAGCTAAATACGTCTGGATAAACCGGCCGAACAGGCAACAGGAATCCTGTTGAAGAATAAGCAATAAGAGCAGGACAAGTGGAAATCATCACCACCCATATAAACGCAGATTTTGACGCCATGGCATCCATGATTGCCGCAAAGAAGCTCTACCCAGAGGCGGTGATGGTGTTTCCTGGATCCCAGGAACACAACCTCAGAGAATTCCTGGTTGAGTCCACCTTCTACTTTTTCAATTTTGCCAAAATTAAAGACCTGGATTTTGCCAATATTCAACGCCTCATCCTGGTAGACACAAGACAGGCGGGCCGTATAGGCAGGTTCGAGAACCTGGCAAGAGAAGCGGAAGTGGATATTCATATCTACGACCATCATCCCGCTTCTGAAGATGATCTCTCTGGCTCCCGTGAGGTAATAAGACCAGTCGGTGCTACGGTCACCATCCTCACCGAGATTATCAGAGAGCGTGGCGTTGAACTTACCCCCGACGAGGCCACCATCCTTGCCCTGGGCATCTACGAGGATACCGGCTCATTCACTTTTTCATCTACCACTCCAGAGGACTATCAAGCAGCTAGATTCCTCCTTGAGCAGGGAGCCAACCTGAATATGGTGGCCGATATGCTCACGCGTGAATTAACCGCAGAACAGATTTCGCTGTTAAATGATTTGATCCATTCGGCCACTACTCACACCATCAACACTATCGCTATTTGCATTGCCCGGGCCTCTGCTGATAGGTACATAGGGGATTTTGCCCTGTTAGCCCATAAACTCATGGACATGGAAAACCTCAATGTGCTATTTGCCCTTGCCCGGATGGAAGACAGGATTTACCTGGTGGCGCGCAGCCGCTTGCCTGAAGTGAACGTAGGAGAGATTGCGGCAGTTTTTGGCGGGGGTGGTCATTCCAGTGCTGCCTCGGCCACCATCAAGGATCTTACCATGATCCAGGTCGAGGAGGAGCTTTTCCGCATTCTCCAGAGTTGGATTAATCCTGGGCGTCAGGCTAGAAACCTGATGTCCTCGCCGGTCATATCGGTGCCGCCGGAGCGTAATCTGCATGAGGCCGCTGACCTGCTCACGCGTTACAACATCAACGCCGCACCGGTGGTAGACGGGGAGCGCTTGGTGGGTATACTCTCGCGCCAGATGATTGACAAGGGGATATATCACGGTCTCGAAGCAGTAGACGTTCGTGATTTTATGAGCACCGAATTCAGTAGCGTCACGCCGGATGCGTCTCTGATCGAGATTCAAGAGCACATCGTGGACCGCCAGCAACGTTTGCTTCCCGTAGTTGAAGGTGAGAAGGTGGTCGGTGTTATCACCCGCAAGGATCTGCTTAACGTGCTGCTCAACGACCCTAGTCGCATTCCCTCCTATCTTTACGAGCCGGTGCACACAACCGGGGACAAGCGCCGCAAGAATGTCTCGAACATAATGGCAGAACAGTTGCCCCGTCCGGTCAATGAGTTGCTGCAAGCAGCTGGAAGGGTGGCAGAAAAGCGCAACTATAAAGCGTATGCTGTTGGAGGTTTTATCCGCGATTTGGTGTTACGGCGGCCCAACCTGGACATTGACATTGTTGTTGAGGGTGATGGAATTGAATTTGCCAAAGATTTTGCCGAGATCTATGGGGCTCGAGTGAGATCCTACAAAAAGTTCGGCACTGCGGTGATAATTTTCCCTGATGGCTTCAAGATTGATGTGGCCACCGCGCGACTGGAATATTATGAGTATCCGGCAGCACTGCCTACAGTTGAGCTTAGTTCCTTGAAACTGGATCTATACAGGCGCGATTTCACCATGAACACTCTAGCGGTGGAGCTGGATCCAGCAAGATTTGGCCAGTTAATTGACTATTTTGGCACCCAGAGAGACTTCAAAGAAAAAGCCATTCGGGTGCTCCACAATTACAGCTTCGTGGAGGATCCCACCCGGGTGTTTCGGGCCATTCGATATGAACAGCGGTTGGGCTTTCGTATTGGCAAACACACTTCCAACCTTATTCTGAATGCAGTCAAGATGAATCTTCTGGTCCATCTAAGTGGCAGGCGGCTGACAAACGAACTGAAACTGATCCTGAGCGAGGAGAATCCGGCTCCAGCGATAAGACGAATGCACGAGTATGACCTGCTGCCTTTCCTTCATGCTGATATTACCTATAGCCCTCCAATGGCAAGGCTCCTGGAAGAGATCCGTTCGGTACTGGCCTGGTTCAATCTCAGCTTCATAGGAAACGGCTGTGATCGCTGGCTCGTCTATCTTCTGGCTCTAGCTGACCCCTTGAGCTCCGAAGGACTTGAAGAATTTTGCAGCAGAATGGAATTCTCGCCACGGATCAGAAGCTGGCTGGTGGAGGGCAGAGCAAGGGCCATCTCAATTGCTCAGAGATTTTACAGGAATCAGGACCTGAAACCGAGTGAAATCTATCATCTGTTAGAAGCTCTCAATCAAGAGTGGCTTCTCTTTATAATGGCCAAAACCGAACAGGAAGAGACGCGGCGTGCTATTAGTCTCTATTTCCGTAATCTTAAAGAAGTACGTCCTAAGCTGCGTGGAAGAGATTTGAAAGATATGGGTATTACCCCTGGACCCGTTTACCGAGAGATACTGAACGGACTTCTGGACGGCCGACTAAATGGCGAGTTGAGCAGCAGAGAGGAAGAAGTGCAGTTTGTTCGTAAGCGCTTCATGGAAGCCAGTAATAGGTGAGGAATTCAGGGATTCAAGATATCAAAATCCGAAATCAGAAGCACGAAGCACGAAACAAATCCAAAATCCGAATTCTCCAATGTTCGAAACAATTCTGACTCAACTATAAGGGCCAGTTTCGGACATTTGAATTTTGAAAATTTGAATTTGTTTAGGATTTCGATATTCGAATTTCGAATTTCCCGATAGGCTACTGAGGTCAGCCAACAATTACGAGTACCATACCCATGACAGAAGAATACCAAGTGCAACTGGAGATTTTCGAAGGTCCGATGGATCTGTTGCTCCATCTTATCAGGAAAAATAAGGTGGACATTTATGATATTCCCATAGCTCTTATAATGGATCAGTTTCTGGCCCATCTTGACATGATGAGGAGCCTTAATATAGATGTGGCTGGGGAGTTCTTGGAAACAGCAGCCACCCTGGCTTATATCAAGTCTCGACTGCTGGTCCCCCGGATTGGTTCTGATGAGGAGGAACAGGAGGAGGACCCACGCCTGGAGTTGGTAAGGCCTCTGCTGGAATACGCCAAGATAAGAGAGGCTGCTCAGACCTTAGCTGACAGTTTGCAGTTGGGACGAGACGTCTATGTGCGAAACATTCCAAGCGAAGAGCTGTGGGACCTGGAAAGTGGTGAGGAGATTGCCGAGGTTGGTCTTTTTGAGCTGGTGAGTGCCCTTCATGAGGTTATGAAGAAGGCGGAACCCGAAGAGCTTATGCAAATGAGAGCGGAAACCATGCGCCTTAAAGACCGAATTAATCAACTAATGGAGATTTTGGCAGGGGTGAGCAGCATAACCTTTCATGAACTCTTTGCGGGGCAGGCAAGAAGAGCAGAGATAATTGTCACTTTTTTGGCCATTCTCGAAGTGGTGCGTCTGCAAATGGTCCGAGCCTTCCAGCACCAACCGAGTGGGATAATTCGGCTCTACCTCGCGGTCGAAAATGGCATTGCGACAGGAGGCGACTGAGAAATGATAGGTGACGCCAGACGCGGAGATATTCTAGATGAATCAAGTGCGAACCATAATTGAGAGCCTTCTATTTGTATCTGAGGTTCCGCTGAGCCTTGCAAAGATCAAGGCCATCCTTTCCATGTACACCCACGTGGAGATAACCGAAGCCCTGGAGCAGTTGCGCCAGGAATATGCTGGAGATGGGCATGGTTTTTCCCTGGCCGAGGTGGCACAGGGATATCAGTTTCGTAGCAAGCCCGAATATGGAGAGTGGATTCGTAAACTCAAAAGAATAACTCCCGCCAGATTGAGCCAGCCAGCCCTGGAGACTTTGGCCATAATTGCTTACAAACAGCCGATTCTCCGTGCCGAGATTGAGAGTATTCGCGGCGTGGATGTGGGCGGTGTACTTCGGTTGCTTCTGGAAAAAAAGCTTATCAAAATCCTGGGCCGCAAGAATATTCCTGGGCGCCCCATCATCTACGGAACCACCCAAAGGTTTTTGGAGGTTTTCAGTCTGAAGGATATCTCTTCACTGCCTACTATGGAGGAAATTGGAGAGCTGAGCGATCCTAGCACCACAGTCAAGGACGATGAAGAAAGCGAGTAAAAACCATTGCGGGTTGCCCAATATTGCATTCAATGATTGATGTTAAATGACAGATGCGAAATGATAGATGCAAGCTGAGAGGTTGCAAAAAATACTCTCTAAGGCCGGGATCACTTCCCGGCGTAAGGCAGAGGGTCTAATTCTTCAGGGGCGTGTGTCCGTCAATGGGAAGATAGTACGTGAACTGGGCACCAAAGCTGTTTTGGGTAGAGATGAAATTCGTGTGGATGGGAAAACCATTAAGCCCGAAGCGGAAGGGGTAGTGTTGGTACTTTTCAAGCCCAGGAGATGTGTTACTACCCTTCACGATCCTCAGGGTAGACGCACAGTGGCCGACTTTGTCAACAAGTTTCCCATGCGACTGTATCCGGTGGGGCGACTGGATTACGACGCGGAGGGCTTGCTGCTGCTAACCAATGACGGAGAACTGGCTCACAGACTCCAACATCCCCGTTACAAGGTACCCAAGACGTATCTGGTAAAGGTGCGTGGTCACCCCCCAGCAGAAGCTTTGGCAAGCCTGCAACAAGGGGTCAACCTGGAGGATGGGATTACTGCACCTGCAGAGTTGATTGTCATGGAGGATGACCAGAAGGCAACCTGGCTCTCTCTTACCTTGCGAGAGGGGAGAAAGCATCAGGTTAAGCGGATGTGCGCGGTCGTGGGGCATCCAGTGTTGAGATTGAGAAGAACCAAGGTGGGCCCCATAGAGCTAGATGATTTGCGGCCAGGTGAGATTCGGCGACTCAAGTCACGGGAAGTGAGAAGCTTGCGGAAAAATGTCGGCCTCAAAGGAGATTGAGGGATTGAGGGAAGCATGGAGCATAGGGCATGGAGCAGGAGGAGATAATTGCGAATTGCGAATTTGAGAAAGCACAAGGCAGATTGGAGAAAGGCGAAGTTGATGAGAATTACAAATCACAATGACTAAGGTTTCAGTAGTCAGGCTTCAGTGCTTTCGCTTTTGCTCCCTGACACCTGAACCCTGACACCTGACACCCGACACCTGAAACCCTGAGTCTTTGATTATGCAATCAATGAGACGGAAAATTCCTATACGGCGACTGGAACAGGAAAGGCTTGCTGCTCTTCAGGCAAGAGATCGGCGGCGAAGAATTTCAAGCAAGTTCAAATGGGCTGTTCTGCTCTTGCTGCTTGCGGCAGTTATTGCTGGGGTGACATACGGGGTTTTTTTTACACCCTACACCACTCTTAGAAACATGTTGCCCGTGCCGAATAAGTTGATTACCGTTGTTTTCATTGTAAATGGCGTGCCACACGCAGTGCCTGCCGAAGGTACTCTGGTGGTGCATCCGGAGGATGTCGTCTCAGTTGATGATATCCATACCGACGGCAAATTCAACTGGGGTTTGCGGTTGACTTCCGAGCAATTTTCAGCAAACGACCTCTTGGAGGGGCGTCGAGATATAAAGGAGTTCTGGCCGGATTTTGAACGTGAGGATCCCTTGAAGGTTGTAGTGGATGTGATGGCCGGTTCTCAGTTCATTGGTCGCTTCAATATGGTAGTGCGACTGCGGGCAAGAGACTGGGTGAAGAAGGCACAGGAGGCCAAAAGCCCTGAGGAGAAAGTGCGCTATTATGAGCGTGCTGCGCGCCTGGCTTCGCATAACGCCTTGATCCTGACAAACCTGGCACAACTCTATGCCGAGCAAGACCAGTGGGCTAAGGCTGCCGCTACCTATGAGAAAGTGGCAGCCAGCAGCAATACGATACCCATCTTGCAGAAATTGGTGGAGGCTTACCAGAAAGCAGGCAAAACTAACCAGGCTCTGGCTGCATATATCAAGCTGATCCGGAAGAGCGGCACAGACAAAGAGCCTTTCTACGGTTTTATCTCATATCTGAATGCGAAAAAGAACCCGACGCAAGCAGCCTCTTTTCTTTCCACCAATTTGAATTCTTTCCCGAAATCATACCAACCGGAGATCCACACTTATCTGGGAACATTATATGGCCAGCAGGGGGAGTGGAGTGAGGCCATCATTTCCTACAAACGGGCTTTGGCCGGCGGCGTTAATAATCCACTCATCCATCTCAATTTGGGTGAGGCTTACAGCAGGATTGGCAATTATCGCCAGGCTGAGAAAAGCCTGTTGACTTACCTGAAAAGTAAGCCCAAAGATGTGGATGCCAGGCTGAGGCTGGCAGCGGTGTACCGCAAAAGGAACAAGAATGAGGATGCCATCAAGACTCTCAAGGGGGTAATCAAAGACAATCCTAATTCACTGAAAGCTCATCTAGCCCTGGTGGATATTTACGAAAAACTGAACAGGGACAAAGAGGCTGCGGCTGCTTATGAAGCCATCGCCAAACTGTCTCCTGATAACAAGGTAGTTCATTACAACCAGGGAGTGCTCTACTTCGAGATGAAACAATACGACCGGGCTGCCAAAGCTTTTTCCCAGGTCTTGAAGTTGGACAAAAAGGATATCGATGCCAGGGAATATCTCGTGGAGGTGTATCGCCAACAGAAAAAACCTCGTCAGGCTCTCACTGTTCTTGAAGAACTTATCAAACTACGGCCAGACTACATGCCCTATTATGCTAAGGCTTTTGAGCTCTACGACCAACTAAAGGCCTACGAGGAGATGACTAAGACGTTTGCCCGTGCCGTGGGCAAAGCACCTGAACAGCCTGAACTAAGATATTTTCTCGGCATTTCCTACGAGAAACGGAATCTTCTGGTGGAGGCGATTCACCAGTTCGAGGCACTGGTGAAAGTGGCGCCCAAAAACATTGACTACCTCGTTCATCTCGCCGGGCTTTACGAACAGATCGGCAAGACAGAGAAGGCACTAAAAACATACCAGAAGGTTCTCGATCTGGATCCTGAAAACCCCAAGGCTCAAGAGAATTATATGCGCCTGAAGATGCAAGAGATAGGAGGGTAAGGGATTGCGGATTTGAAAAAGAATAGAAAAGGAAATTGACAGATTTTAGACACTTTAGACATTTTAGTTCATTTTAGGCATTGTCCCCAGATTTCTTCTTGCAGGTTTTAGCCTCTTGATGTATAGATTTCCCACTTACCCGGACTGTCGTGGGCGGGTAACTCAGTGGTGAGAGTGCCGTCCTCACATAAAAATCCATCCTTTCTGATGCATTTTCCCAGTATTATTAATCTGTTAGAATTAATCAGCTAGAATTTGCTCATTTGACCTGATAGGCATTTTAAATGCTGCAAATTTAAAGAGTTACCTCGATTTTCCACCTTTTCAAAAATCGTTACCAAATCGTTACCAAGCTTTTCCTCTAGGCTCCCTTCGTAACACTTTTATAGGCTGATATTTGGCTTCTATATATGGTGTCAAGCTCGTCTTGCTCATTAGTGAACTTCTCTGCTTTTAATCTTTGGTCACTAACACACCCAGAATTTGAGATATCCAAATCATACCTAAAGTTCTACAGAATTTCACATCTTGGCAAGAGATGTTGAGTTACCTGCCGCAAGGATATGCCCCAAGATTTTGAAACTTAGTAATATAGAAGTGGGGCGAGCACCATGAGGTTCATCACCGTGCTTTAACTGTATGCGACTGTCAAAATCCCAACCGACGATGAGCACGGATCTCTTGGCACGTTTCACAGCCGAAACAAAAGCGGCAAAGTATGAGGCCCCATCGATGAGAAACGCCACCCTATCCGCTGGAGCAATCCGCCAGCAGTTTTTCCCTTCAGCAAAAATCGTATTGCGATCAGATTTGTTCTCTGCCATATTCTCAAAAAGAGGCTGTAGGGGTCGGTCAAAACGTTGTGAGCAATGGCCACAATCGTTTAGAAAGTATAAATTACCTTATTATATTTAAGAATGGGGTATACTTTGTATATGTCAAGGAAAAGATAGGTAGGGTAGATCACATGGAAATTGATGAGCAAATCACGCGTTTAG
>Ga0210106_1000035_pt1 | contig 15835 bp, 12 predicted proteins | sample Tolay_CordC_D2_FD_185580 | JGI IMG/M metagenome (GOLD analysis project Ga0210106, IMG submission 185580) | Wetland microbial communities from the San Francisco Bay, California, USA, that impact long-term carbon sequestration - Tolay_CordC_D2... | ecosystem: Environmental > Aquatic > Marine >...
GGAAGATGGTATCGATACAGTTCTCAAAAAGTAGAAGGATTTTTCTTGCTTTAATGATTATGTGGGCGATCATCCTGGTATCTTTCTCGGGTGTATCGGTTGCAGATGCTAAAAAGCCGCCAGCAGTTCCCCTCACAACAAAGAATCCCAACATAGCAATAGAAGAGCTGGGTTATCGTCTAGAGCCATTAACCAAAGATGATCTATCGGTGGAAGCCGATGGCTGGCTACAAGTATTGAAAAATCATGTTGGGAAAGTCAGTGCGGTGCAAATCGTGGCACTGAAGGCCGAAGGTGACAAGAAAACAAAATTACTCGAATCTGTCACCAAGCTCAAAGAGCAACAGACGGCTTTGTCCGACCGCTTTATGGTGGTTCTTGAAGAATTCAAATCAAAGGGTGGTAAAATTGAAGATTACGAAGCATATCTCAAAGCAATATCTGGAGTTAAGGTGGATATTTCCGATGCCAGCGCAACCTGGACGGTGGTTACAGGCTGGTTAACATCGGCTGAGGGCGGCCTCCGTTGGGCCAAAAATGTTTCAATGTTTTTCGTTATCCTATTGATTTCATGGATTTTGGCAAAGCTTCTTGGCAAAGCTGTTAAAAAAGCTGTGGTGAAACTTGAAAGTGCCTCTGAACTGTTAAAGAATTTTATTGTAAACATAGCTCGCAAAACCGTTTTCGTGATCGGTTTTGTCGTGGCCTTATCCATGCTGGAAATTAACATCGGACCGCTTCTGGCTGCCATCGGTGCCGCTGGTTTTATTGTAGGTTTTGCCCTGCAGGGAACGTTAAGCAATTTTGCAGCCGGCATTATGATCCTGGTGTACCGCCCATATGATATTGGTGATCTGGTTGACATCGGCGGCACTTTCGGAACGGTAGAAGCCATGACCATTGTATCGACAACCTTAAGAAAGCTCGACAATCAAAAAGTCATCGTTCCCAACAATAAGATCTGGGGAGATATCGTTACCAATGTTACTGGGACTAACAAGCGTCGCGTCGATATGATGTTTGGCATTGGCTACAGTGACGACATTGCCAAAGCCCAAAAGATACTGGAAGAAATTTTGGCGAATCATGAAGCAATCTTAAAAGACCCTGAACCGGTTGTTCGAGTTCACGAATTAGGCGATTCCTCTGTTAATTTTGTTGTCCGGCCATGGGTAGAAACTGATAATTATTGGGACGTATACTGGGATATAACCCGCAGCGTTAAAGAGCGTTTTGATGCGGAGGGTGTGTCCATACCTTTCCCGCAACGAGATGTTCATCTACATCAGCTGCCAGCAACTTGATAGCAATCTGGCGTCTTGGCTTTCATCATTAGAAAGAGCAAGAAAAAGTTTAAAGCCCTGACCACTCTCGGTAGTGATCGGGGCTTTTTCTTCCTTATTGGTCTGCGCGGCTATTCTTGCTCTCAAATTTTTACTGCTCACCTTTAATCTTTTTTATAATTTTCGGAATGAAGAGTGAAAAAACAAACAACCCTATGGAAAAGAAAACCTTGAAAGACAGCAGTTCACCCCAGTTTCCTGAAACCCAAACATCTTTTAGTGTTCCTATGAAAAAAGTGAAGATAAAGGTCCCGACGATGATGCCCAGGGCTGTACCAAAAAAGTAGTCCCCAAAACGTACCTTGGTAAGGCCCATACCGAAATTCATGGGTGTGAATGGAAAGTAGAGAAGCCGCAGGTACAGGGTAGCGGCAAATCCGTTCCGCTCAATGGCATCGTCATATTTCTTCAACTTATCCCCAATCAGCGAGGCTGCAAATTCTCTACCGAGAGTGCGCCCAATCCAAAAAGCTGCACTGGCACCTACCATAGCTCCAAGCCAGACATAGAGAAACCCCCAATAGGCCCCAAAAATGGCAGCGCCTATACCGGTTAGTAGCGTTCCAGGCACGAAAAGACATACACCAGCGGCATAAACAAATACAAAAGCCAGAGGAGCCCACAACCCCAATGTATCAAGGAAGTTTCCCAAAGCTTCCGCAGTAAGATACCCTTTAACCGGTGTGAACTTAAAAATGTAGATGGCCATAATAACAAAAGCCACAAACATGAATGCTTTTATCATGGCTTTGTTGCGACCTGGAGTTGCGGACTCTATTACTTGTTCCATGTTCTCTCCCCCAACCTTATTTATTGTGCTCTGTGGCTTGTCTTCTTTTTGAGTACTCGTCATGTTCTGTTTACTCTTGACCATATGTCGCAACCACAGCAGATAGGTTACATTCCGTCGGGGATAAATTAGGTGTCAGAGCTTTAGGTGTCGGGTGTCAGGGTTCAGGTGTCAGGGAAAAAATATAAAAGCTGAAACTTGAACACTGATACCTTATTTGTTGTGATTTGTTATTTGGAATTTCTACTCACTCTAATACTCCAGCACTCCAAGACCCTTAGTCCTTCTTAGCTGACACCACTGCATGCCCACCAAATTCCCGCCGAAGGGCGGCGAGAACTTTATCTTCAAAGGCATCTTTTTCCCTTGATCTGAACCTTCTGAAAAGTGAAAGAGCTATAACCGGGGCTGATACTCCGCTCTCCACAGCCTGCTGCACGGTCCAACGCCCCTCCCCAGAGTCTTCCACATAGCCACGAATCTCGGTCAGCCTTGCATCTTTGCCGAAGGCTGATTCTAGAAGTTCCAAGAGCCAGGACCGAATAACACTACCCTGATTCCAGAGATGAGCAACCTGAGAATAATCTAGAAACTCAGCATAAGGTGAGCCCTCCATAATAGCGAATCCCTCTCCGTAGGACTGCATCATGCCGTACTCTATGCCATTATGAACCATTTTGACGAAGTGCCCGGCACCGGTGGGGCCACAATAGAGGTAGCCGTTCTCCGGAGCAAGAGTTTTGAAAATGGGTTCAAGATGCTCGAAGACCTCTCGTTCTCCACCCATCATCATGCAATAACCAACCTCGAGTCCCCAGATGCCGCCGCTTACTCCCACATCCATGAACTTGATTGCCTTTGCAGCCAGCATCTCTGCCCGGCGAATATCATCTTTGTAGTAGGTGTTCCCCCCATCGATAACAATGTCACCCGGGGCAAGTAACTCCAGGATTTGGTCAAGATGGTCATCAACCGGTTGGCCCGCGGGAAGCATGAGCCAAACCACCCGTGGCGCGGTCAACTTGTCAACGAGTTCGGTCAGTGAAAAGCTTCCTATCGCACCCTCTTTTACAATCTCCTCGGTCTTACTCGGGGTCCGGTTGTAGGCCACAACCTCATGGCCACCCTGGAGGAGCCGCTTTGCCATATTCATTCCCATGCGCCCCAACCCTATCATAGCTACTTGCATTTCTTTTACTCCTTTAGGCACTTGGCGTGCTGTTTGCTCCTTAGCTTGCCTCGCCGAAGCTTTAGCGAAGGCGGGTGCCTAGTCCTCGGCGCGGCATGCTTCCGCCCCACAGGCTCTTCCCTTCAGATTGAAGAAAAACTTTAACCCTTTCTTTACCCTCTCCGAAAAGATTTTGGGAGAGAAAAAATTCCCTGCGACTCTTTTGTTGATCTCAGCGAGAGTCGGATAGGGATGTACTGCGGAAGCCAGGGTGGAAAGCTTCATCTTTCCGTTCAACACCGCCACCCATTCACTGAGCAGTTCTCCTGCCTGAGGCCCCAATATTTGTACACCTATGGGCTTCTCTTTTCCGTCCAGAATCATCTTGATCTTGCCGACTCTCTCACCTTCTGCCAGGCTTCTGTCGTTACCTTTGAACTCCTCGGTCCATACCGCATACTCGATTCCAGCAGCTTCTGCCGCTTTTTCATTCATACCAATGCTGGCGAGCTCAGGGTCCGTATATGTACACCACGGCAGAAAAGTGTAATCTACTTTTCTGGGGAGATGAAAAATAGCATTGGTGAAGACAACGCCTCCCTCATAACCGGCAGCGTGGGTGAATTGATATTGTCCGGTAACATCTCCCGCCGCATAAATGTGCTTCTGTTTTGTCCTCAAGCGGTTGTCCACCTGGATACCTTTCCCAGTGGAATCTATGCCCAGACCTTCTAAACCTAAACCTGTAACATTGGCCTCTCGACCCATGGCGACCAGGATCTTTTCTCCCTGAATCTTACTTGTGGCGTTTGCGCCGTTTTTTATAGTTACCTCCCTCTCATTCCCCAGGTCCCGCACGCCCAACACCGCGGAGCCCAGGTAAAATGTTACCCCTTCAGACTGCAAAACCTCCATGACTGTGTCAGCCATGTCTTTGTCTTCTGTGCTCAAGATCTGATTGCTGCGCTGAACCACGGTTACTTTTGAACCAAGACGACCGAATGCTTGTGCCATTTCTATGGCTATGGGGCCGGCGCCAAGAATGATCAGAGATTTTGGCAAATGATCGAGGGACCAGATTTCTTTGTTGGTGATATAGGGGGTTCTATCCAGACCATCTATGGGCGGGATCCCAGGGGAGGAGCCTGTGGCGAGGACCCAGTTCTTTGCTGACAAGGTTGTCCCATTCACACGGATGCTGTGCTCATCTGCAAAGGTTGCCCTGCCGAATTCAACTTTGGCTCCGAGTTTGCAGAACCTTTCCTCAGAATCGTGTTCTTGAATGGTGCTGATGACCGATTGAATTCTCTTTGCCACTTCCCGATAATCAACAGGCGGAAGCTCAACCCCTGGAAGACCGAACTCTTTTGAGTTCTTCATCAGGTGGTAAACGTGAGCTGTTTTGATCAGGGTCTTGCTCGGAACACAACCGTAGTGGAGGCAGTCACCTCCAAGTTCTTTTTCTTTTTCAACCAGCAGAGTTTTGGCACCAGCCTGGGCCGCCCCGGCCGTAACGGTCAGACCTGCTGCCCCCCCGCCGATAACGCCTATATCGAAATCATATTCCGCCATTTGATTGTCCCTTTCCAGTGGAATTATTCTTCTATGCTCAACATCTATGTTGTAGGAAACTTAAGACTTTCGACCAGAAGTTCAAGAGGCAAAGAGATTAAAAGTGAGATACCAGCCTGCTTAGCCTCCTATGAGCCTGAGCTAGCCGACACCTGCTGCCCGTCATCGAGCAACCTCTTCCGTTTCTCAGCAATGCTGGCAATCAACCCCTCAAAGGATTTGGCAAAGGCCGCCACACCCTCATCGAGAACCTTGTTGGTAATAGCGTCCAGGTCGATGCCGAGTTCGGTGAGTTCAGCCATGCGTTTGCGTGCCCCATTCACATCAGTCTCCACAGTGGCAGCTACTATACCATGATCCAGAAAATCGTCCAGGGTGGCCGGCGGCAGCGTATTGACCGTGTCAGGCCCAATGAGGTTATCCACATAGATGGTATCGGGGCAAGCAGGATTCTTGCTGCTGGTACTGGCCCACAGGGGGCGCTGCACCCGAGCGCTTTCAGTGGCTAACTTCTTCCAGCGTTCGGAGCTGAAGATTTCGCGGAAGCGACTATAGGCAATTTTGGCATTATCAATGGCGATCTTGCCTTGTATTTCAGTGTTACCAATCTCTTCAAGGGCCTTATCCACAGCGGTATCAACCCGACTGATGAAAAAAGAAGCCACGGATGCCACTCTGCCTACATCACCGCCCGCCAATGCCAGCTTTTCCAACCCGGCAATGTAGGCGGTGGCCACAGCCTCGTATTGCTCGAGCGAGAAAATCAAGGTAACGTTGACATTTACACCCTCACCGATGAGGGTCTCGATGGCCGGTATGCCGGCGGGTGTGGCCGGCACCTTGATCAGTACGTTCGGTCGCTCCAGGGAAGCGAAGAGACGGCGTGCTTCAGCAATGGTGGCCCCGGTGTCGTGAGCCAGCGCCGGATTTACCTCGAGGCTCACATAGCCATCAGCACCCCCACTCTTTTCATAGACCGGACGCAATACGTCAGCTGCTCTCCGGATGTCGGACATAGCCAGGTTCTCATATATTTCTGCCACCGATCTTCCATCACGAACCAGGCGATTCAAATCTTCATCGTAATCATCACTCCCAGCAATGGCCTTTTCAAAGATAGATGGATTGGAGGTGACCCCCCGCAGCCCCTGGTCAACCAGTTCTTGTAATTTGCCGGACGCCATAAGGGAACGGCTTATGTAGTCGAGCCAGACAGACTGGCCCAGTTCAGTTAATTCATGCAGTTTTGTCATTTCAATCCTCCAAGCAAAGCAACTGTAATTTTATATTATATCCGAAGAATTTGATTGACTAGGATTATAGTCGATGCTCGATGGGTTTTCTTACCGCAGATTCAAAAAGGACTAAATCGCGGCTGGAAACCAGGGAACCGTATCTCAACCGAAGGTTGCTCCTACAAGGAACACATCAATGAATCTATTAGTGTAGGAGCAAGCTCCCTCCGGGCCGTAGGCCCATCTGGGCCCGAGGCTGCTTGCCACAAGAATTAGAATTTCCTCAACCGTGGTAGGAAATTCCTTGACACTGCTGGAAATAATGCGGAAATTGAGAGGAGAAGTTGGAATGATAAAATAATGGAACAGAAGAACGTTGGAGTAGAAGTTTGATTTCCATTATTCCAAAATTCCAGCATTCTATGTCCTTAGCAAAACTACTAAGTGATTAAAACATCTGGTCTTCCATTTCTTTTGATAACCCCGCAAAGCTGTTGGGAGGCTAACATGCTGCGGCTGAAACCCAGATCCTCGAGCGGGAACTTTTCCCCAAAAACCAGGAAGAACAACCTCAAAAGAATGCAAAAGGAGGAGTTTGACCTTGCCGTGATTGGGGGGGGTATTACCGGGGCTGCCATAGCGCGAGACGCTGCCATGCGCGGCATGAAAGTAGCCCTCATAGAAAAGGCGGACTTTGCCAGTGGCACCAGCAGCAAGTCTTCCAAGCTGATACACGGCGGGTTGCGTTATCTGAAACAATTGGACATTGGTTTGGTGAAAGAGTCTTTATCCGAGCGGGAGAAACTTCTCCACCTGGCCCCAAACCTGGTGCATTCCGCCCCCTTTCTGATCCCAATCTACTCAGGCTGGAAAAAGCGGCTCGAAATGCATATCGGGCTATTCGGCTACGACCTTTTGGCAAGCGATAGCTCTTTAGGGCGTCACCGCAACCTGTCGCCTGAGGAACTTTTGCATGAGGAACCTCTACTGCGGAAGGAAAATCTCTCCGGGGGGTTTATCTATTACGACTGCCTGGTAAATGATGCTCGCCTTACCCTGGTCACGGTCAAATCAGCCCACGAGCACGGTGCCGTGGTGGCCAATTACACTCAGGCAATAGGGATTGACACCGGCAAGGAGCCTTTCAATGCAGTAAAATTCCGTGAGGTAATGAAAGGCAAAGAGGGGGTGATCCGCGCCCGAGTTGTAGTGGTTGCTGCTGGACCTTGGACGGGAGAACTGTTCAAACTCCACTCCGAATCCGGCCCTACTATACGACCGACCAAGGGTGTTCATCTGGTCTTTCCTGAAAGCCGACTCAAAGTAAACCAAGTTCTGGCTGTACCCACCACGGACAAACGCTTAATATTTGTGGTACCTCTCGAACAGTTTACTTATGTGGGAACCACTGATACTGATTATACCGACTCGCTGGATAAGATCTTGGTGGAAGCTGCCGACGTCGATTACCTTCTCGATGTACTGAACCATTGTTTCCCATCAGTCAATCTTGGCCGAGACGATATAGTGTCTTCTTGGGCTGGTCTCAGACCCTTGATAATGGAGGAGGGTGATCCCTCAAAGGTCAGCCGTGATCACTATATCGGTTTATACGATGAAGGACTTGCGGTCATTGCCGGAGGTAAGCTCACAACCCACCGCACCATGGCAGAAAACCTGATTGATCAAGTGCTGGAGCGCTATGCACATCGGCTGGAGGGTGGATTTCAGACCTGCACTACTGACGAGGTGCCGCTGACGGGTGGGGAGATGATCGATTTCCCCTCCTATCTCAGAGCCCAATCCCTTGGTCTCAAGGGCAGATGGGGGTTATCTTTGACGATTATAGAGCACCTGATCCACAGTTACGGTCGGAATCACATGGACATCCTGGCTCTGGGTTTGAGTGATCGGAAACTCTTGGAACAATTGGGGCCAGGCTCTCGGGTAATCAAAGCCCAGGTCATTTATGGGGTAGAGGATGAGATGGCCCTCACCCTGGAAGACTTCATGAGCAGGCGAACAGATCTGTTGCACTTCAACGGCGGAGGTGGATTGGAGGTGGTTGCAGCCAAACTCATGGGCAACACCCTTGGGTGGAGCCGCGCCCGCCGCCAAGCTGAAATCAGAAAATACCGACAAACTGTCCAGGAAATGTTTCATTTCAGATCGACTTAGTCATGGGATTTGCTGGGGAGGCGTAGCCTGAAAAGGATGAACCACAGAGACACAGAGGAGTGCTTCGCACTCAAATTCGAAATACGAAATACGAAGCACGAAACAAATACAAAATCCGAATTCTCAAATGTTCAAAACGTGACTACTCGAAAAGTCTTGTCTGGTGTTTCGGACATTTGGATTTTGGTAATTCGAATTTGTTTCGGATTTCGATATTCGGATTTCGGATTTACATTAGATATGTGCTTCTGTGGTAAACAAAAAGACAGGGAGCACTTATCAACTAAATACTAAAGATTAGGCAAATGAATAGTCGCGAACGATTTCTTGAGACAATGCGCTACGGCAGCCCCGACCGCGTGCCCTATTTCGAGGAGGGTATCCGCCGGGACGTGCTCAAAACATGGCGCAAGCAGGGGTTGCGGTCTCAAGCAGATCTTTCTCAGATGTTTCCTACCGATCGGCGCGAGGTTATAGAGCCGGACTTGGAGCCCAATCCCAAGTTCAAAAAGTGGCCAACCTCGCGAGCTGAACTGAAAAAACTGCGGCAACGCCTCGATCCATACGGGCGAGGACGCTTGCCCAGGGGTTGGTCTCAAAGGATTCGCCGTTGGCAAAAGCGAGACCATGTGCTCATGCTAAGAATTCACCGGGGATTTTTCCTCACTATGGGCGTTTACGAATGGCGCAGATTTGCAGAGCTGATGGACCTGCTCATTGATGATCCTGAATTTGTGCGTGAAGCCATGGAGATCCAGGGTGAGTTTGCAGCCAGATTGGCTGAACGGGTCCTAAAGGATGTCCAAGTTGACGCGGTTCTGTTCAGCGAACCCATCGGTGGCAACTATGGACCCTTGATCTCGCCACAGATGTACGAGGACATGGTGCTCAGGAGCTATGAGCCGGTTCTTGAGGTTTTGGAGAAGTATGCAGTAGAGACCACCGCCTTTGTGACCTATGCCAATGCCAGAGCGTTGCTGCCCAGCATTATCAAGTGGAAATTTAACTGTCTGTGGGCTTGTGAGGTCAACATTAATGAAATGGACTATCGCAATATTCGTCAAGAGTTCGGCCGTGAACTGCGCCTTATTGGGGGGATCGATCTGGATGCATTGCGACGCGACAAAGACACGATCAGAAGCGAAATCGAGGAGAAGGTGCCGCCACTAGTTGCCGACGGTGGCTATGTGCCCCTGGCAGACGGGCGGATCCGGTCCGATGTGCCATATGAGAATTATGTGTATTATAGGGAGCTATTGCAGAAGATCACTCAACAATAAATGTCTAAAATGTACTAAAGTGTACTAAAATGCCTAAAATATTGACAAAGTCGCTCTCTGGCTTCCCTATGTCTACACAAATCTGTTGATGGAGCATCATAAGCACTGTGAATAAGCATAACCGAATATCCACGGAAGATTTCTTCGTTCGGGCGGCGGGCAACAAGCTCCGAGTGAGGAGGCTCACGCACCCGGGTAACGATGGGCATGACTCCCGTCCCACTCTCGTTTTTCTCCACGAGGGCTTGGGTTCTATTGAGATGTGGCATGACTTCCCAGAAGTACTGTTAGAGAAAACTGGCTGTAACGGTTTGCTATATGACCGCTGGGGACATGGCAAATCTGATCCCATAGATGTCCAAAGAACAATCCGATATGTTCACGATGAGGCTTTGGACACCCTACCCGAGGTTCTAGAGAATTCTGGCGTAGAGGACTCCATCCTCATTGGTCACAGCGATGGCGGCTCTATTGCCCTGATTTTTGCAGCAGAATATCCTGGATCGGTCCGAGGGCTTATTACCGAAGCTGCACATGTTTTTGTGGAAGAGATCACCCTGGAAGGTATTAGAGAGGCCGTGATAACTTACCAGACCACAGACCTCAAGAAAAAGCTGGCTCGTTATCACGATAGTAATACCGAAGTGATTTTCAAAGCATGGTGTGAGACCTGGCTGTCCCCCGAATTCAAACATTGGAATATTGAGGATTGCCTGCCAAGGGTCACGTGCCCGGTTCTGGTGATCCAAGGCCAAGACGATCAGTACGGTACTGAAGCTCAGGTGAAATCCATAGCAGGTCGAGTAGCCGGCCCCGCCAAGCCTCTCCTTATTCCTGACTGTGCTCATATACCTCATAAGGAGGCTACCGACAGGGTTATCAAGGAAATGACCGAGTTCATATTAGGGTTACTTTAGAAACAATCTGAACCTATTCACCCCCACCCTAATCCTCCCCCGTCGAGGGGGAGGGAACTTTAGATGCGCCCCAGGATCCCCCCTCCCCTGGCGGAAGGGGGTTAGGGGGAGGGGGAATTGAGAAAGCAGGGGATCAAGAAGGGGAAGATATGAGACAAACAAGAATTCTCGGCGTGGGCATTTATTTACCGGAGCGAGAAGTTACAAACCAAGAACTCGAAGCCATCGAGGAACTGCAAACCTCCGACGAATGGATCAGACAACGGACCGGAATCATGGCTCGGCGCTTTGTTTCAGAGGGAGAAACCGGCACTGACCTCGCAGTACACGCCTCAAAAGAAGCTATCGACAATGCCGGGCTCAGCCCTGATGATATCGACTTCGTCATATATGCCACCTTAAGTCCGGACTATTTCTTCCCTGGCAATGGCTGCTTCTTGCAGGACAGGCTCTTCGGCGACAGAACAATCGGTGCCTTGGATGTCCGCAATCAATGCTCGGGCTTTATATACAGTCTTGCCATGGCTGATAGTTTGATAAAAAGTGGCCAGTATGAACGTATCCTCATCGTCGGCACGGAGATTCACTCCACGGCTCTAGATTTTACCTTCAGCGGCCGAGACCTGTCAGTATTGTTCGGTGACGGCGCAGGAGCAGCGGTGGTGGGCCTGGCCCCGGATGGCCACCCTGGCATACTGGCAAGCGCTCTGCACTCAGAGGGAAAGTACGCAAAGGAACTGTGGACTGAGTATCCTGCCAGCGCACACCACCCAAGGATTTCTCATGAAAGCCTCGATCAAGGCAGGCACTACCCGCAGATGAATGGACGGATGGTATTCAAACATGCGATCACCCGCATGGTTGAAGTTAGCCACCAGGTCTTGTCCGAAGCTGGTAAAACAGTGGCGGAGGTGGATTTACTGTTGCCTCATCAGGCCAACATGCGCATCAATCAAATGGTGGCGTCCCAGTTGGGCATCCCTGAAGAAAAGGTGGTGAACACCATCGCCTGGACCGGTAACACCACAGCTGCCACCATCCCTATTTGTATGCATGAGGCTTTGAAACAGGGAAAGTTAAAGGAAAACGATCTTGTACTCCTCACTGCCTTTGGGGCTGGTTTCACCTGGGCAGCCACACTACTGCATTGGTAATGCGTTAAAGCTGGCAGTCCAATAATCTTTTGGACTATGAATATCCTTGACGTCCCTTATAGTCATTTGGCCACTAGATGTGGCCGTCACTACGCTACGCTGTCATTATGCCTGCGGCGTCATTTATGGTCATTAGGTCAACACACTACGCTGTCCTTTATTGTTAATTGTCATTGTAGGACTGAGACAACTTAATGACGGCCGTAAGGCTTAGTGACGGGCGTCAGCCCAAGTGACAACGAAGCGCCTAGGAGGCGCGAAGTGTAATGACTTGTAGGCACCTAGTGCCTACTTCGCACTGCACCTTGCGCTACCATCGGAGATGGTCTATGAGCATTCGCTGGAAATTCCTTATCCTCTTCATGACCTTCAGTCTTGCGCCCCTTCTCGTTGTTACCTTAGTAGGGCAGCGGGGAATTGTACGAATGGGTGAGACCATATCCGGTTTGGCAAAAAAGAACCGGACCGAAATCGTCAGCAAAGAGCTTCAGCAAACGGCAACGGACTATGCCAAGATACTTGGCCGTGAGAAAGAGGTGCTGGAACTCACACTTAGAATCATTGCCAGAGATGCAGAGCGCTTTTTGTCCGAACCGCCGAAGGGCGCTGCTAAGGTCTATTTTGCTGATGACTACGACAACCCCGCCAAGGCTCCTAAAGATATCGTATTTTCTCATAAGCATATCAGAGGTGCCGCTGAGGAGGGAACCGAACCAATGGTTGTGAGCTTCGGTCATCAGGTCTTTTTGGTCCGACCGGGAGCTGACTGGAGGTATGTGGCAACTGACATTGGTCGCCTGAGAAGGCTTCTTCCTTTGCACAGTGAGTTTGAGAACCAATTGAGCGACATCCTCTATTGGCAGTATGTCAGCCTGGAGAGCGGCGTTCACGCAGCCTATCCCGGCCACGGCAGCTACCCTGCCACATACAACCCACAAACTCGTCCGTGGTATATCTTGGCCAAAAAAAGGGGTGAGTTGGCCTGGAGCACCCCTTACATAGATGCCTCCACGCGTCAGGTAATCATGACTGCCTCTATGCCCGTCCGTCACTCTGACGGTTCATTTGCAGGAGTAGCCGCCATTGACGTACTTCTTTCAGAGGTTTTACAGGTCCATGAATTATCTTCTCAGTGGTCAACGGCCATGCGCTCCTTTCTCGTCTGGTCAGGGGTAAAAGAAGAGACTGGTGAGTACGGCCTCTGGGTAGTGGCTCAAAAAGACTATGTGGAGAATGCCGCTGCCTGGAGCGGCGCCATGGGGGTGGAACGACTAGCATCTTCAGATGTGGAGATAATGGAATTGATGGAAGGGGAAATAAAAGCCAGACAAGCCGGCTACATCGACATGCCTTATTTCGGCGTGGACTCTGTCTGGGCCTATGGTCACGCCGGTGATGACTTGAATCTTATACTCATCGTACCCAAAAGGATTATTTTGGAGCAGTTTGAACGGGTACGAGAGTCCTTACATTCAATGGTTAAAAAACAGTGGCTCATTACCGGGGTTGTCGCCATTGGAGTGATTCTTTTGCTTATTTTGGCTGGTCTGTGGTTCGCCCACGCCATGATCAGGCCTTTATTCGTCATGGTTGAGGCGGTCAAGCGTCTGGCAAAGGGAGATTTCTCTGCGCGCATCAATATAAACACAGGCGATGAACGCGATCTGCTGGCTAAGTCCTTCAATGAAATGGTTCCCCAACTTGAAGACAGAGTACAAATACGTAAGTCTCTGGAAGTGGCCAAGGAGGTGCAACAAAATCTCCTGCCACAGGAGATACCGAACCTACGCGGCTTTGATATTGCTGCCAAGAGCGTCTACTGTGACGAGACTGGTGGGGACTATTTTGACTTTTTCCCTTGTGAGGATGAAGACTGCGCCCGCTTTGGCATTGTGGTGGGCGATGTCACCGGCCATGGAGTTGGAGCTGCTTTGCTCATGGCCACAGCGAGGGCGCTCATAAGGGGGCTGGTAACGAGACCGGAAAATCTGGCCGAGAGTCTCACCCAAGTGAACAGCCTTCTCGCCGCCGATGTCAGAGATAGCGGCAGATTTATAAGCCTGTTTTTTCTTATGATAGAGGAGGGCTCAGGCGCAATCAGTTGGGTCAGGGCCGGCCATGATCCAGCAATCCTCTATGATCCCGCCACGGATACCGTGGAAGAGCTCATGGGGCCAGGAATGGTCCTAGGAGTAGAGGAAGACTATTGTTACGAACAGGTTGAAAAGACCATCGAAACGGACGGTACAATTATTCTCATCGGTACGGACGGTATTTGGGAGACCCACAACGGCGAGGGAGAGATGTTCGGCAAGGACCGTCTTTCCCACATCATCCGGAAAAACAATCAAAAGTCCGCTGGAGCTATTCAAGACGCTGTGCTTGAGGCAGTCAGCGACTTTCGTGGGGACACAGAGCAAGAAGACGACATCACAATTGTGGTGATTAAGGTGCTGCTGTAAGCTATCAAGAACGGAATGACCGATACTGGTTGGTGGTACTCTCCATGCAAAACCGGGAGTCTGGTAAAACGGCCCAACCGAGGCCAAAAGTGTTTCGCGCTTTGGGCAAAGCCGATCCCCCAGAGCAGGTCGAGATTGACGGCCATCCCTATCGGCGGGTTGACATTCTGAAGCACGATTCGTGGGCGGCGACGGCGCTGTACCAAGGTCAGCGAGGCATGGTGATTGCCAAGTTCAACCGACAGCAATCAGTATTTGGGCTGCCGATGAAGTGGTTGGGCAGAAGGCTGGCGCGATGTGAGGCCCGCATGCTGCAACGGTTGGCTGACTTACCCAACATCCCGGACTACAGCGGCAACCTGGCGATAAATGGCGTGAGCCAACTACACGCTGTTACTCACGACTACGTGGCCGGCCACCCCTTGGAGAGACGCGAGCCTGTCAATGATGCTTTTTTTCCTATACTCCAGCAACTAATCAAGGATATGCACGCGCGTGACCTTGCCTACGTTGACCTCAGCAAACGCCAGAATATCATTGTCGGGGATGACGATAAGCCTTACCTGATAGACTTCCAGATCAGTCTCAACCTGCCGGCTTGGTGGCCGGGCAATGGTTGGCCGATGCGAGCATTACTGCGCCTTTTGCAGGGCATGGACGACTACCATGTGCTCAAACACTACAGAGACTGTCGGCCGGATCTGCTCAGCCCTGAACAGCTCGATCTGGAGAGATATCGGCCCTGGACTATCCGGTTCGGCCGTCGCGTCGGCAAGCCGCTGCGTGAGATTCGCCGTAAATTTCTGGTGTTCATTGGCGTGCGCACAGGCAAAGGCCGGGCTCAATCCGAAACGGCCCCCGAAGATGCTGTGCGACGTGAAATAGAGTAATATGGAGCACTGCAAAATTTCAAATTCCAAACACCAAATCTCAGGGTTTCAGGTTTCAGGTGTCAGGAAAGAAAAAAACTGAAATCTGAACAGTGAAACCCCTTACTGAAATTTGAAACTTACCTCTTTACCTTCCCTTTCTCGCCTTTCTCGCTTTGACCCTTTCTCGCCGAACCTTACTCCTTACTGATCTTCGCTCTTTCCAATATATCTCCCTCCACAGATCTAAAAAGTTCGCGGCTTTCTACCTGAACCTGGTTTAGCTTATTTTGATAGTGACTGCGGAGGGAAGGGTCCCCCATTACACCTAGATTTGCCTGAGCAACACGGTGGTTTCCATCTATGGCCGCCCGGAGGAGTTCACAGACAACCAGAAGGTCTGAAAGGAGATGGCCCTTGCAGTGGTTTCCGGCTCTGGCCACAAGGTCTAGACTTCTTTTGGCCTCTTTCATTATCGCTATGGGTGATTCGATTGCTTGCTTCAGCAGGTCGAGAATTTCTTCAGCACCCTTTCCGAACGTTCTCGCTTGGGCAAAACGCACATAGGCCTCGCCGTCTTCATCACGAAGTCGGAGGAGGGTGGTCGATGCTTTCCGCACCTCTTCGAGCAAATTTTGCCAGCGAGACTCAGAAGGAATATCACTGCGCCGCAGTTCAACCAGGACAATCTTCTCGAGAAGTGCCAACCCCACACAGGCTCCATGGGCTGCTGCTGCACCACCTCCCGGCACAGGCTCTGGTCTGGCAAGGGCTTCCAGAAACGAGTCGTGCATAACCAGAATCTCCAGAAGAAAACATTGATTTAGGTACTGCTGATTGGGCCACCAATCATCCGCTGCTCGATTT
>Ga0210106_1000036_pt1 | contig 15656 bp, 14 predicted proteins | sample Tolay_CordC_D2_FD_185580 | JGI IMG/M metagenome (GOLD analysis project Ga0210106, IMG submission 185580) | Wetland microbial communities from the San Francisco Bay, California, USA, that impact long-term carbon sequestration - Tolay_CordC_D2... | ecosystem: Environmental > Aquatic > Marine >...
TGTTGGTTCCGAGGCGTACCTGAATGGTACGTCGCAGGGGCCGACACCCGAGGACGCCAGGAAGGACGGCCATATCCGTGGTCGCAGCAAGTGATTCATAAAATATCCGGGCTAAGAAAGGATTGTCATGTACTCCAAGATGCTTGTTCTGCGTTTTCCCAAGGATATTGTTAATGAACCCATCATCGCCAATCTGGTGCGCGACTACGACCTAAACTTCAATATACTCAAGGCCACTGTCTACCCCCGTCGCGAAGGTATGGTGGTCATGGAACTTCAGGGGCAGGGCCGCAATGACTACAATCGTGGTATCCGCTACCTCGAGCGGAGGGGAGTCATTGTGGACACAGTAGCTCAAGATATTCAGAGAGACATGGACAAGTGTTTCGAGTGTGGCGCCTGCACCGCTGTCTGCCCTACTGGGGCCCTTCACATCGAGAGGCCAAGTATGCATGTGCAGTTCGACCCCGATAAGTGCAGTGGCTGCGAACTCTGCGTGAATACCTGTCCAGTAAGGGCCATGATCGTGAGTATCGATCGGGCCGAGGCCTTATGAGGAAGCATAAGCCGCAAACAAATCCCTTGAGCTTCAACGACACCGGCAGCCACATCCGCTCTTCCAGCACCGAAACCAGCGATCAACTCAGACAATTGTACCCTCGTAAACCTAAAGCAAATGAAACCGTGGCAGTGGCAGTCAGTGGCGGCGTGGACAGCATGGTGACCACCCTGCTGCTCAAAAAAAATGAGCACGAGGTCTTGGCTCTGCACATGATCCTGCGCCCGGAAGATTCACCGGAGCCCGGCGAGCATATTGTCCAACTAGCAGCCCGACTAAGTGTCCCCCTCCACGTGGTGGATCTTCGCCGTCCCTTCCAACAGCAGGTAATCAAACCGTTTTTGGAGGCGTACCGCCGGGGTAAGACCCCTAACCCCTGCGTGATCTGCAATCCAAGCATCAAGTTCACCCTGCTCCAAGAACAAGCTGTTAAACTGGGAGCAACCATTCTCGCAACCGGCCATTATGTCAGACTTCTGCGTGATGAATCTGACGGGAGTTTGCGTCTTTTTCGTGGACGAGATCGCAGTAAAGACCAATCTTACTTCCTCTATCGACTCGACCAAGCGCAATTGGCGCGCACATTCTTTCCGCTCGGGAATTATCTGAAAAGCGAAGTAAGAAAGTTGGCTGCAGAAGCTGGAATGCAAGGGTATTATCGGCCGGAAAGCCAGGAAATCTGCTTCATCTCTGATAAGGACTACAGGGCATTCCTGGAACAGCACCTGGGATCAGACCTCCCGGGACCAGGACCTGTCGTGGATCTTAAAGGACGACAACTTGGCAAACATGGGGGTATCCACCGCTACACCATAGGCCAACGCCGGGGCCTTGGCATTCCTTCCTCAGCCCCTTACTACGTTATCGGTCTCGAACCTGACACCAACACTATCAGGGTGGGACGCGAGAGCGACCTCAGACGCAGGGAAATGCTGGTGACAGATGTTAACTGGATTGCCGCATCTCCACCCACCTCGGAGTTGCAGGCACTGGTGCAGGTTCGCTCACGCCACCGGGAGTCACCGGCCTTACTAAAGCCGACTACCGAAGGGACTCTGGTCCATTTCCTCGAGCCCCAGAAAGCCATTACGCCTGGACAGTCTGCGGTCTTCTATAGTGAGGAAGAGGTTTTGGGCGGAGGCATTATCGAGCAGGTGCTTTCATGAGCACGGTAGCGCTGGCAACTCTCGGCTGTAAGGTAAACCAGTGCGAATCCGCCTACCTGGAGGAAAAATTAACACAGGCGGATTTTCTGATCCGCCCTTTCACCGCTAAAGCCGACCTTTACTGCATCAACACCTGTGCTGTGACCAGCCGGGCTGCCATGCAGTCACGCCAACTGATCCGGCGTGCGCTCCGTCAAAATCCAGAAGCCGAGGTGGTGGTCATGGGCTGCTATTCCCAGATTGCTGCCGAGGAAATAGCCGCTATCCCGGGAGTTACTCACATACTCGGCACCACCGAAAAACTGGCACTTTTGGATTATATTGCTCGCCCTGAGCAAGATCAGCCACCATGTGTGCACTTAAATGACGTCCGCACAGCTCCCGCCCCCCAACCTCTCGTTTTCTCCGGTTTTTCTCACAGAACTCGCGCCTTTCTTAAAGTTCAGGACGGGTGCGATGCTTTCTGCTCCTACTGCATTGTTCCTTATGCTCGCGGTCGTAGCCGCAGTATCAACCTGGAGTCCGTTCTAGGCCAGGTGGCGAGATTCCTGGACCGTGGTTATCAGGAGATCGTACTCACAGGCATCCATTTGGGCCAGTGGGGCTTGGAGTTCAAGCCGCGGCAAGACTTGATCGATCTGCTCCGTTCCATTATTGAGCACTGTCCACCGCCCCGCCTTCGACTCAGTTCGCTGGAACCAGGTGAGATCACCTCGGATTTGCTCGAACTGATAGCTGATGAGCCCAGTCTCTGCCCGCACCTTCATATTCCACTACAAAGTGGTGATGCCACTATTCTTAGCCGCATGAACCGCCACTATCACCCCGATTTTTACCGGGAGCTCGTGCTGGAGGCCACGCAACGCATTCCCGATCTGGCTGTGGGAGCTGATGTGCTGGTGGGCTTTCCCGGCGAGACCGATGAATGCTTCCAGAATAGCTATCGGTTGATCGAATCTCTTCCCATAGCCTACTTGCATGTTTTTCCTTACTCACCCCGCCCCACCACTCCTGCAGCCACCATGAGCGCCCAGGTGTCTCCATCTGTAATTCGTCAGCGCTGTGGCTTGCTGAGAGAACTGGACCAAGCAAAGCGGCTGACGTTCTTGCAGCGATTCTCAGGAGAAATGCGGCAGGTTCTGGTGGAGAATAGGCGGGATGAAGCGAGTTCTATGCAGTGTGGCTTCACCGACAATTACCTGCCAGTGTTGGTCCCGGCTGATTCGGCTCTGGAGAATCAGGTTGTCATGGCACGACTGGATCGACTCGAAGGAAATCGTCTGGTGGCAATTCCCGTCTAGCCCGATCACAGTGCTGTCCGTTGTCAGTGGTCATTTGTCAGTTGCATAAAAGGTATTTCCACTTTGCTACAGACGACGGACAACGGTCGACCGACGATGGCTGTCTTCCGACCAGGGAAAACATTTATCTTCTCCGTGTCCTCTGTTATTACTACGCTCCCAGGATGGCGCACTTGCCATCTATTCAAATCCTTGACAAACAACCCGATCCGGTCTACGCGGTGGCACTTTTGGTGTTTCGTCTGGATACCCCATGGGTGTTATCGCCACCAGGGTCATATCTTTCACCCCCAGAAAACGGCTGATCTCATTGGCAACAGTTACCGGACCTGTCATCCAGCAGGTTCCGAGTCCCTCTGCGTGTGCCACCAGGAGTAGATTTTGAATGGCAGCAGCCACGTTCTGAAAGCTGGTGACATCCTCTCTGTTCGCCGGTTCAAAATAGGCACAGACCACAATCGGGGCTTCACCCAGTCGCTTGAAAAACCTGCGGGTGGCCTCTATGATCTTGGGCTTTTCCGCATACAGCTGTTGGAGTTGCGGCTCCAGGTACTGGAAACTGGTGGAGGAAATTGATACCAACTCCTCTTTCCGCTCTCCCGCCAGTACGAAAAACTTCCAATTCTGCCTGTTCATTCCCGAGGGCGCCCACAGAGCGACTTCAAAGATCTTTTCAATGAGATCTTTTGGAACTGGCGTACTCTTGAACTTGCGAACACTCCTTCTCCCTTTGATGGCTTCGTATAGGTCCACGGTCGTATCCTCCACTCACGGTTGGTGTTTTTGACTGCTTCGCTCAAAAGTAAAACCTCCCATAAATTATTCCGCTTTTCCAGAAAAAAGTGGATTTTATTTTCTGAATGAATTTAACTATAGGCTTCAACCTTTATGGTGCAGTCGTGGCCTTAAGACAAAAAGTCAATTATTATTAGCTAGCCAATATCATCTGAGAAAATATTTCTAACCCGGATGTTTCATGAATTGGTGTCACGAGACCACGAAGATGGGCGTGCCACCGGGCAACCGCAGGGTGTTGGTTCCGAGGCGTACCTGAACGGTACATCGCAGGGACCGACACCCGAGGACGCCAGGAAGGACGGCCATATCCGTGGTCGCAGTAAGCGATTCATGAAATATCCGGGCTAAGGGAGGAGTGGGATGAAAGACATGCAAATCAGTGGTGCAAAGACCAACAACAAGAACCTGCTCAAGTGGATTGAGACCATAGCGCATCTTTCCAAGCCGGATAGCATTCATCTCTGTGACGGTTCTCAGGAGGAATACGACGACTTGTGTAACCAGATGGTTGAAAGCGGAACCTTTATTCGCCTCAATGAACAAAAGCGTCCCAACAGTTTTCTCTGCCTTTCGGACCCGAAAGATGTGGCAAGAATGGAAAGTCGCACCTTCGTATGCCCCACTAATAAGTCTGACGCGGGCCCTACCAATAATTGGATGCACCCGGACGAAATGAAAGAAAAATTGCATGCCCTCTTTGACGGCTGCATGCGCGGGCGCCCCATGTATGTCATTCCCTTTAGCATGGGGCCTCTGGGCTCCCCTATAGCCCATATTGGTATAGAGATCACTGATTCTCCTTATGTGGTAGTGAATATGCGGATTATGACCCGAATGGGTCAGGCGGCTCTGGATGTTCTGGGGGATAAGGGAACCTTTGTACGTTGTCTGCATTCGGTGGGCGCTCCTCTAGAACCGAATCAAAAGGATGTGCCCTGGCCATGTGATCCGGAAAACACCTACATCAGCCACTTTCCTGAAGAGCGGTCCATTTACTCCTTCGGTAGCGGTTATGGTGGCAATGCTCTTTTAGGCAAGAAATGTTTCGCTCTCAGAATTGCTTCGGTCATGGCCAGAGATGAAGGATGGTTGGCTGAACACATGCTGATTGTGGGGGTGGAAAGCCCTGAGGGGGAAAAAACCTATGTGACCGGGGCTTTCCCCAGCGCCTGCGGCAAAACTAACTTCGCCATGCTGGTGCCACCGAAAGGATTCGAAGGCTGGAAGATTACCACCGTTGGTGACGACATCGCCTGGATTAAACCCGGGCCAGATGGGACCCTGCGGGCCATCAATCCTGAGGCAGGATTTTTTGGCGTGGCCCCAGGTACTTCGATGGATTCCAATCCCAATGCCATGTTGAGCCTGACCAAGAATTGCATTTTCACCAACGTGGCCCTCACAGATGACGGTGATGTGTGGTGGGAGGGCATGACTGATGAGCCTCCAGCCCACTTGATTGACTGGACGGGACAGGATTGGACGCCGGATTGCGGCAGGCCAGCGGCTCATCCAAATGCCCGGTTTACAGCGCCAATTGCCCAGTGCCCAAGTTTCGATCCCGCCTGGGATGACCCGGAAGGAGTACCAGTCGATGCATTCATATTCGGTGGACGAATGAGCAGAAATGTTCCTCTCGTCTTTCAAGCCTTTAATTGGGCACATGGAGTTTATCTGGCCGCCACCATGGGATCTGAAGCAACAGCAGCCGCTGAAGATGCTCTCCCACCCATGAGGAGAGATCCCATGGCCATGTTGCCGTTTTGTGGCTACAACATGGCAGCTTACTGGAATCACTGGTTAAACATGGGTCGACTCCTGTCCAATCACCCTCGGATTTTTCGAGTCAACTGGTTCAGGAAGGATGAAAAGGGCAAATTTCTCTGGCCCGGGTTTGGCGAGAACATGCGGGTCCTCAAGTGGATTGTCGACCGGGTTCGTGGTCGCAGCCATGGGGTAGAGAGCCCCCTGGGCTATATGCCACGTCATAAAGACATCCATTGGGAAGGGTTGGATTACGATCCAGAGATATTCTATGAAATCATGGCTATTGATCGCGATGAATCAGTGACTGAGGCCAGATCTCATGAAGAGCTTTTCGACAAGTTCTTCGATCGGCTGCCCAAAGAATTTATTCATCACCGGGAACTTTTCAAATCCAGATTATGGCGATCACCCGAAGTGTGGGAGTTGGCAAGGCCAGACTTTTAGGACAGGCTCCAATGCTTGAGCCAAGTCAGACTTTTTCCTTGACTCTAACAGGTAAAATACACTAAACTAAATATGTGGACCCGAGAAGCTCGTAAGCTGCTGTGATAGTCATCATACGGTAGCGGAGGGTTACTCGGGTCCGCTGCTTTTTGGCTCTCAAATCACTATTAAAAAAGGCCCGCCAAGGCGGGCCTTTGAACTTTCCGACATCTATCTCTTTACAGTGGCCTGTAGATGGGATTTCCCTCCTCATCTTTGGGATAATCATCCCTTTCGGCAAAGCTGTCGCAGCCGCAACAACAATCACATTCTTCCTGATGGGCCAATGGTGTATAACCGGGCTCATATTCCATACGCTTCACCTCCTCAGTCTTTATTCATGGTTAAATTAACCACTGGTCGCCTATGAGTCAAATTTTAGAGCTATTTGATTGGAGTATTGGAGTCGTGGAGTGTTGGAGTATTGAAATGATTTTCCAGTCTGTGAAGTCACTGATTTTTCATTACTCCATAAGTCCATAACTCCAACCACATCGCCTTGACCCAGTGGAAGAGCCTCTGTTATCTTGCCATAGAAACCACTGGAAAAAATTCCACAGCCATAGGATTATGATGAATGCGAAGGAATGTATCCGCTCCAAGACAGTGGCCGGATTAATCGTGAGCCTTCTTTTCCTGGTCTGCTCACTCCTGACCCCTGCACTCAGTCAAGGGGATGAAAATGTCCAATCCCCAGATCCCGCTGAGAAAAATTGGACACCCCCCCGCTTTTCTGAATATCATCGAAAACGCTCCCTGATGGTACAAAGTCAGATGATTCATCGCTCTCCCGGGGTGCGTGACAGAGCTGTATTGGAAGCCATGCGCCAGGTTCCCCGCCACCTCTTCGTCCCCCGGTCTCTGAAACGTCTGGCCTATGCGGATCATCCACTACCCATTGGACATGGTCAGACGATTTCTCAGCCCTACATCGTTGCGCTCATGACGGAGGCCCTGGAGATGAAACCGGGTGCAAAAGTACTGGAAATAGGAACCGGTAGCGGCTACCAGGCGGCTGTACTCTCAGAATTGACTCCCAGAGTCTTCTCCATGGAAATCATCGGTGCGCTTGGCAACGAAGCTCAAGAGCGATTGCAAAATATCGGCTACAGCACCGTGAAGGTGAGAGTAGGTGACGGCTATTTTGGCTGGCCTGAGGAGGCTCCATTTGATGGGATCATCGTTACCTGCGCTGCGGGACACATCCCTCCCCCGTTGATCGCACAGCTCCGTGAAGGTGGGCGTATGGTAATTCCAGTTGGAGGGGTCTATGAGGTCCAGCGTTTAATGGTAGTGACCAAGGACAACCAGGGAAAAGTGCGGACCAGAGAACTCCTCCCGGTGCGATTTGTACCAATGACCGGAGCCGTGCAAAAAACGCAGTAAGCCTGGAGCCACAGAGAGAGCTGGCACTCAAATTCTAAATCCGAAGCACGAAGCACGAAACAAATCCGAATTATCAAAATTCAAATGACCAAAACCAAAAGCACTCTTCTTTAGTCCCGCTGTTTTTGTTTTGAGCATTGAGACATTCGAATTTTGAATTTGTTTCGGATTTCGATATTCGAATTTCGGATTTACTCAACTCTGTGCTGAAAGAAGGAGCCAGCATCACCTACCCCCAGCGTTCACAAATTCCGGTCGACTCCTCCCCAACGGCCAAGCCTGCCCTGCGGGAGTTGGCAGCTGTGGCGATTATTTCCGCCTCAGTGCTTGGCCTGGAAGTGGCCTTGATGCGCACCCTTTCCATCTCCCGCTGGCATCATTTTGCCTATCTCGTGGTGGCATTGGCTCTGTTGGGCTTCGGAGCGAGCGGTACCTGGCTGGGATTGTTCAGTCCTCGGCTGCTCCCACGTTTCTTCACGTGGAGCCGCGGCCTCACTCTCGCCCTGGCCGTCACCATAACCCTCTGTTACCGCCTCGCAGAAACCCTGCCGCTCAACATAAGATACATTCTTTTCAGCGGCGAGCAGATATTCTATCTCATCTGTTATCAGGCTCTTATTTTCCTCCCTTTTCTTCTGGCCGGGGTCCTTATCGGTCTCACCCTCATACGTTTTTCTTCATCGGTGCATCTGGTCTACGGGGCCAATCTCATTGGCAGTGGCGCTGGCCCTATCATTGCGGTAGGTCTGATGCTGTGGCTGCCGCCGGCACGACTGATTCAGGCCGCTGCTCTGGCGGTCTGGGCCGCAGTTTTCCTCTGGAGACCTGAGTCAGAAGCTAAGAATTTTTGGTGGAGGGCGGCTATCCCCTTGTTTACTGGTCTTGTTTTGGCTTTGGAGTTGACGACTTTACCTGTGCCAATGCGACTAGACCCGCACAAGATGCTGGCTGAACTCCAGCGCTGGCAGAAGCAGGGAGATGCGCACCACGTGGTTACTCGTCATGGGCCGCGTGGCAGGCTGGACGTGTTCAAATCGTCTCGCCTCCACTACACCCTTTTTGCCGGACTCACAGCTACAACCCCTCCTCCGGCTCAATCTCTTTTGTTAGCGGACGGCGACACTGCTGGCCCCATTTTTCACATCAAAGATCAAGACGAGGCCTCCATCCTGGACCACACCCCCATGTCAGTGGCCTACCGTTTAATTCCAGGGGCCAGGGTCTTGCTTTTGGGCGAGACCAGCGGCGTCAATGTCTGGCTTGCCAGACGCTTCGGCGCATCTCACATTACCATAGTAGTGGAAAATCCCCAGATACTGGAGCTTTTCAGCGGTCCTCTTGCACATGTCGCTGGTCACAGCTTTAACGGTGACGACCTGGAGATCCATGTGGCCTCGCCCCGGCACTATCTGGAATACTCAAAAGAACATTTCGATCTTATCCAGGTGGTGGGCGCCGAGTCCATGGCGGCTGGAGTAAGCGGACTCCTCTCGTTGCATGAAAACTATCTATTCACTGTGGAGGGGATGACAGGCTGTTTGGAACACCTGACTCCCACAGGCCTCATATCCATCACCAGGGGCCTGCAGTCGCCACCCAGGGATAATATCAAGATTCTCGCCACCCTGGCAGATTCTATGGAGAAAATTGGACTCCAAGAATCGATGGCCCGTCTGGCCCAATTGAGAAACCATCTGGCCGTCTGCACCCTCGCTGCCCGCCAGCCTTTCCGTCCGGCACAGGTTCAAAAGATCATCGAAATCAGCGACAGACTGTGGCTGGACATTGACACTCTTTCCGGATTTGACCCCAGCAGTAGAAAACCCTTCAATGAGCTCACTGGACCCGAAGGGTTCAAAGGGTCCTTCTATCAGTTTGCAGCCAGCAAGATCTTCTCCTCTGAGCGAGATGAGTTTTTTAAGGATTGGGCCTTCAACGTACGGGCTGCTACCGATGATCGACCCTATTTTTTCGACTTTTTTCGCTGGCGCTCCTTACCACGCTTCATCCGTAGTTACGGTCACCACTGGTTCCAGCGTCTCGAGTTAGGCTACGTTATTTTGGTCATTTCCTTTGGGCAAATTGTAGGAGCGGCCGCACTCCTGCTCTTCATTCCTCTCTTTTTTTGGGCTCGACGGAGGAGCACGCCCCCTGGTGGCGGGCTGGCTTTTTGCTATTTCCTCTTGCTCGGCTTGGGTTTTTTGGCCCTGGAAATGAGCTTGATGCAGCGCTTTACTTTGCTCATGGGCGATCCCTTACTTGCGGTGGCGGTAGTGTTGAGCGGCTTTCTCTTTTTTTCAGGCTGCGGCAGCCTTTGCAACCGGCAATGGACCCGTTCGCCTTTACAGGCGATCGTCGTTGCAGGAGTCGGTATTGCCCTGGTCGCTCCCCTGGTCCTTTGGCTGAGCCACGCTCTCCTTGGTATTGTCGCAACCTGGAACACCACCGGCCGCTTCCTGCTGGTTCTCACTCTCCTGGCACCATTGGCTTTTCTAATGGGCTGGCCGTTTCCGGCCGGCATGCTGCTTCTGGAGAAGTGGTCACCAGGACTGCTTCCCTGGGCCTGGGGTATAAACGGCTTTGCCTCTGTAGCAGCCGCCCCGCTCACTGTACTGCTGGCAATGTCTTTGGGCTTCCGGCTGGTCCTGGCCCTGGCGGTTATGACATACTTGTTGGCAGTGGTCTTGGCTCTGAGAGTGGGATGGGGTGAAGGTTAGTGGGGGCAAAAAGCCAGTGGCGATTCTAGATTTTAGATTTCAGAATGCAGATTGTAGATTTAGCCGGCTAAACTTCGATTTCCGTTACCCCAATGATGTCCTCGTATTCCTTCAAGGCCTGGAGCGCGGCCGAGGTTACAGGATGATCAATAGTGACCAGACAGATGGCCGTTCCTTTGCTGCGAATGCGGCTCAAATGCATGTCGGCAATGTTGACCTGATGGTCACCCAGAGTCGTACCAATAAAGCCAATGACACCAGGACGGTCGTAATTGGAGATGAGCAGCATGCGTCCCTCCAAGGAAGCTTCCACGCGGTAGTCATCTATGCCGACAATTCGACATTCCGGTGTCGGGAAAACCGTGCCGGCAACTCGAGATTGACCTTTGTCAGTGACCACTGCTAAGGTAACCAGCCCTGCATATCCTCGCGCTTCGGAAGTGGTGGCCACTTCCACTTGGATTCCCCGATTCCGCATGATAACAGGCGCATTCACCAGGTTAACCTCATCAGCAAGAGCCCGCTCCAGAAAACCCTTCTGGGCCGCATTGGTTACCGGTGCCAACTCCAATTCTCGCAAATCACCCCCATAGCTGATCTTCAGGTGACGCACGTTTCCCTGAAAATACATGGAGAGGAAGCGACCCAGTCGTTCGGCCAGTCGCATGTAGGGTTGTATCTGCTCAATCATCTTGCGGCTCATGGAGGGCATATTCACCGCGTTCCTAATCAACCCATTTTGCAGGTAATCCAACATCTGTTCAGCAATGGCTACGGCCACATTCTTCTGGGCCTGTTCGCTGGAAGCGCCCAGGTGGGGCGTAGCTATGACCTGAGGTAGGGTAAGAAGTGGGTTGTTCACCGGCGGCTCCTGCGAGAAAACATCCAGGGCTGCCCCTGCTACTTTCTTTTTCTTTATGGCTTCGTAAAGGGCCGACTCATCGATGATCCCTCCCCTGGCGCAGTTGATGATGCGCACCCCCCGTTTCATCATGGTAAAGGCAGCTTCGTCCAGCAGTCCCTCGGTCTCTTTGGTGAATGGGGTATGAATGGTGATAAATTGAGATTCCCGAAAGAGCTTCCGTTGAGAGACCAATTCCACTCCGAGTTTGGCGGCCACATCCTCTGAGACATAAGGATCGAACACCAGCACCCTCATTCTCATACCGAGGGCTCGATTCGCCACAATGGAACCAATGCGGCCCAAACCGATTATGCCCAGGGTTTGATTGTAGAGCTCGGTACCTACGAACTTCTTCTTTTCCCATTTACCGGCCCGCACGGACTCGTCCGCCCGGGGAATGTGCCTGGCGAGTGCCAACATGAGGGCCATTGCATGTTCAGCAGCGGCCACAGCATTGGCTCCAGGGGTGTTCATCACCAGCACGCCGCGCTGGGTTGCCGCCTCGATGTCTATGTTGTCTACACCAATGCCTGCCCGACCGATCACGCGTAGACGGGATGCTCGTTCAAGCACTTCCCGCCCGATCTTCGTACGACTACGTATCACGACTCCGTCGCAGCCAGGGATTACATCCAGCAATTCCTCGGGCTCAATCTTCTCACGAACCTCCACCTCAAGATTCTTGACCTTTTGAAAAATCTTCACTCCCTGCTGACGCAGTCCGTCGCAAATGAGAACCCGCATAGAAGTCTCCTCCTCAGCCTGGTATCGTGCACATGTTAGGGAGATCATTGGCAGAAGGCAAGCGAATAATGAAGTGCACCTTCACTGGATCAAAATCCTTATAAAATCTACGCGACTATGCTAGAATCGCAGTGTTTGTTTACGCAACGGTGTCACGAGACCGTAAAGGAGGTTAAGAATGGCACCATTATTCGAGACGGGAAAGACCTACACTTTCTATTTTGGTCAAGAGCATGGCCACACCAACATCACCGGCCAGGTCATCTCCTATGAGTCTCCCCTGGTAAAAATTGAAACAGGGGGTTTGACTCGCATCATCAATTGCTCATCATCTTATTTCGTAGAGGCCGTGGCCCGCCTGGAAGGCGATGAAACCGGCGATGAACCAAAGCCGAGTGAAGAAGTCTGAACCCGGATATTGCAGCTGGGGCCCCGCCCGGAGGGTGGGGACTCCGAAGGAGAAATCGTAAACCAACTCAAGCTAGATGTGAGATGGTGGATTGCGGATTTGGCTTCGCCTCATATGACTTCGCCGTCTTTAGGTCACTACGTTTCGCTGTCATTTGTTGTCACTAGCTCGTTATGATGAGTGACCATGAATGACACCAATAGCGAACGACTATAAATGACCATACACAACCTAGTTACCCTTTGCGCCACTTCCTGAACACTCCCCAGTAAATCACCAGGTTGAACAAAAACAGTGCCGCAGCTATGAAATATTGGTCCTGAAGTGTCATATTTGGATAGATGATGGGACCGAGGTAGTGTCCAACAAACCCCCCCGTATAGGATGGTTCTCCGGCACGGTGTCTCAGCATCTGCTCCAGCGGAGTCAATGGGCACAAGGTCCCCGGCTTGAGTTCCAAAAAGAGGGCCCACAGTACCGCCGGCAGGTGCACCACAGAAAAACGGTGCCAACGGAGCGCCAACAGTCCCCCAAAGACCACCAAAAGGATAAAGCTGAAGTGGAGGAGCATTACAAGGTCGGCGAGAAAACTATACATGAGATATCCCCCTAACCCGGATATTCCATGAAAATGCTTCAGCGAGCGTATTTTCAATCTAAGCACAGACAGACTGCGGACGCAATGGAGTAATGGGGTAGTCTCGAAGGCGGTTGGATGTTGGAGCAGCGGAGGTATGAAATATCCTGGCTAGTACCTCCCGCGAACTCCCAATAGGTTACTCAGGGACATGGTGGTATCTCGAAGCCGCTCGGCAATGACCAGGGCCAGATTATAGATAAACTTATAGGCAATTGTTGTATTGCTCGCGGTCAGTTGGGAAAAGTCCTCCCATTCGAGTTGAATTGCCTCCAACTCGTCGATGGCTATCACCCAGGTGGATCGCCGGGCACCATCTATGAAACCCAACTCGCCAAACACCTGACCGGGAAGAATCTTGCTGATGGCTCCTGCGTCGTCTCGCGAGGAGGGACCGCTGAGGTTAATTTGCGCCCTCCCACTTTTGATGAAGTAGAGGTCTCGCCCGCGGGCATCTTCGGCAACGATGACGTCTCCAGACTTGAATCGGACGGACTTACATATCGCGGCGAGTTTCGCCACCTCGGCACCATCAAAGTCTTTGCACATCACTGAATCAGCCAAGAATCTGGCCACTTCGTCCATGGCTACTCTCCTCTCCCACTTTCCCCCTGTCTTCCTCGGAGATGTGGTCGTAGTAGGCCATTCATGAAATATGCGGGCTCGGTGAGGTTTTCAATATGCACACTGCATACCAAATTCGGCGACTGCAGAGCAAAAAAGCTACGAGAGTTGAGTCAGGAGTTCTGTCAGAGCTTTGCCCATATGGTTGTTACGCAGGAATCGGTGGAGGAACTCAACGGGGGCCGTGAGCCGCGGTAGCAATAAAGCAACCTCCACCACCGCCGCCATTGCTCTCAGACTCTGATGATGAGGCTGAACCCAAGCCACTGGGATCAATGATTATGCCATTTGCCGTTCCATCGTCATCGCCATAACCGCCATCTTGAAGTTCTACCGTAACTGATCGCCTATCGGGGCTGAAGGTGGCGTGATCTGCATAGTCTTGCCATCCATTGATCGAGTCATATTTATGCCAACTGGCATTGCTTCCTGCGACATCGGGAAAATATATGGTTACTTCGGCCGTATCCCCAGGATTGTCCACCGTTAGCCTGAAACTAATGAGGCCCCATGGCATACTGCCAGGCATGTTTGTAGTATCCGAGACAGTATTAGGATCAACTGACTCTATTGACTCAATTGATTTGACCCCTGTTTTGCCTCGGATACCTATCTGCCGGCCGCCGTCAACCGTGTCCACCCATTTGATATCATCGGGTGTATTGGCAATGAAATTACCAAAACTATAAGGATCTGCTCCGACGGCAATAGTAGTTGTGACAAAGTTATCGACAGTTCTTATAACCGATACTGTGTCATCGGCTATACTTGACACATAAACATACTCTCCGCTAGGCGTCATCGCGATACCCCAGGGCCATTCGCCTACATTAATCGTTGCGACGACTGTGTTATCGGATGTTCGGATCACTGATACTTTGTTGTCTCTACTAGTTGCAACGTAAACATATTCACCATTAGGTGTTACGGCAATACCGATTGGCCTTGTACCAACTTTAATTGTAGCCATTACTGTATTATCGTAAGCACGTATCACTGACACAGTGTTGTCACCGGTATTTGAGACATAAATATGGTTCCCGCTAGGACTTACGGCGACGCCATAAGGCCATTCACCCACGTTAATTACTTCAATTACCGTGTTATCCCATGTTTGGATCACGGAAAGACTATCATCACCTGTGTTGACTACATAAACGTACTCTCCACTGGGATTTGCCGTCAAACCCTCAGGCCACATTCCCACAGTAATAGTCGCAATGACTTTGTTACTGGATGTCTGGATCACAGATACTGTGTTATCGTCATTATTAGATACATAGACGTAAGCACCATCAGGACTCACCGCAATACCTCCGGGTGAGCTCCCAACAGTAATGGATGCGGTGACTGTATTATCACTAGTACGAATAACAGATACTGTGTCATCGCCACCGTTGGCTACATAAATATACTCCCCATCTGGACTAACGGCGACACCATAAGGCCATTCACCAACATCAACGGTTGTTGTCACTGTATGGTCTGAAGTATGTATTACAGATACGGTGTTATCGTATGAGTTACTCAGGTAAGCATACGTAGCGGCGTAGCTGTGGTTACATGGAACAAAAGGATATAATGGTGCTAGGCTAACTAAAACAAATAATATTGCTTTAATGAAATGAGATATCACTTCCCCCCCCGCATTGTTTTCAACTAAGGCGAAATTAATATCAGGTAGGATGATAAGTCACTTGACAACCCTCCAACTTAAGTCTGGTTCTCTGTCTGCACGCCCCCCTATCAGCAAAGTCAGGACCAACTGCAGATAAAAACCAAAATTCTGTTTAAAATCATAATGTTATCACCATTACATAACTCTTAAAATGTGTGCTCAAATCACCAAATTTGACCAAAAGGCCACAGACTAGTTGGGCAAACAACCAACCTCATAATCGGAAACAGTGTCGCATTGCAGCAAAGTGGGATAGTCCATTTACGAAGCCGTCATACGTTGAGCTACTACTGGCAACCAGTATCGAGCCGCTTTCTTTTGGTCCACCTAACTCAATTAGTGTGCCAATTTTAATATTCATATTTTTTCTATAGAATACAGCTAGTTATTATTCATTACCTCAAAAGTTGGATCTTGGATAATGGGTACTTAAGGTTATAAAAGTGGCAAGAAAATTCCACCCGAACTCAATGTGGGAGGCAG
>Ga0210106_1000040_pt1 | contig 14806 bp, 14 predicted proteins | sample Tolay_CordC_D2_FD_185580 | JGI IMG/M metagenome (GOLD analysis project Ga0210106, IMG submission 185580) | Wetland microbial communities from the San Francisco Bay, California, USA, that impact long-term carbon sequestration - Tolay_CordC_D2... | ecosystem: Environmental > Aquatic > Marine >...
TTTGAAAGCAATGAGACAATGTTTTTCACTTCGATATTCTGCGGTTCCTTGTTCTGCGGTTCTGCGGTTCATATTCTCAAAGACTTGATAGCTGATAGTCGAATGCTGAGTGCTGACCGGGGAGACTGGATCCGATTTTATATCCCCTTCCAGGGGCAGCCCAAAGCCGGGTCTTTTGTGCCCGGATTCTTTATTCACCTACCTCATAACTTTTCACAACCGCGTTAAACCTTGACCACGGAATCTTCTGTGCCGAAATCATTTGGCGCGTAGCCATCTGCAGCATGGTCGTTTTCCCATCGGTGGTCGTCCAGCCAATACTTGAATCGATATGTTTGACCTGCGGTCAAGGAGAGGGTGATACTGAATCTGCCGTCCTTCCTGAGTTGCATGACATTGGCTGTACTACTCCACTCATTAAAGTCGCCGCACAGCGATGCCCTGGCAGCGTTAACCTCTGCCGGCAGGTCGAAAGTAACGCGGCAGGATCGCCCTGTCTTTGAATAGCTTTTCTTTAACATGGTCTTACCTCCTATTTGGCTTAAAACATTTAGTCAGTACACTTTATCTCAATCTCAAAGGTATCACCATTTCGCGAAACGAGTCGTGGCCCCGACAAAGTCGGGGCTCCTCAGATTTACGTTCTCGGAAGCATTATACAACCTGGTCGTGCCCGAACAAGATTCGTCAAAGTCTGACTTCCACCTTGTCCTTCAAATAATTCTTCACATCCCCTATGGGAACCTCTCTGCGGTGGAATATGCCAGCGGCCAGGGCAGATTCGGCTTCGGTCCCGGTGAAGACCTCGTAGAAATGCTCGGCATTGCCGGCACCACTAGAGGCGATGACCGGAATGGAAACACCGTCGCTCACCGCGTTGACCAGCTCCAGATCAAATCCCAGGTTGGTCCCGTCCCTGTCGATACAATTCAGCAGGATTTCTCCTGCACCCAACTGTTCACAGACCTGAGCCAGGGTGACCGCGTCCAGGTCTCTGCCTTCTCGGCCACCCTTGATGGTGCACTGGTACCAGCAGTAGCGCTCGCCGTTGGGGCCCGGGATGGCCGTCTCGATCACTTGGTGCCTGACCGCATCCGTTGACTGTACATACACCCTTTTTGGATCAATGGAGATGACCACCGCCTGGTTGCCGTAGACCCGGGATATCTCTTCGATGGAGCTCCGGCCGGTTTTTCTCCCGGTCTGCAAATACTCCTCGACTATCAGGACCGCATCGCTACCAATGGAAACCTTGTCAGCCCCGGACCTGAAGTATTCAGAGGCGACCTCCAGAGCCCGGTATTCCCGCCCTTTCTTGTCTATATAGTCTCTGATTCCGCCACCGATGGTCAGCGGTACAAAGACATTCTCGGAAGTCTGCCGCAGTACCTCGAGCATTGGCATATCTTCCAGGGGAAAATCCCTGAAACCGGTAATATTGAGGAAGGTGATCTCGTCAGCTCCCTCCTGGTAGTAGCGTCTTGCCAGTTCTACTGGTTTGCCGAAATTCCTGACAGCCCCTTTCTCCCTGACGTCGTACTGGTCCCCCTTGGTGACCACCAAATCCCCCTGGTCGGTTGCGCGGACGTCCAGACAGGCGATAATGCGCTTCGCCAGCCTGGTGGACTTGGAATCTCTGACAGGCCTGCCTTGTTCAACGCTGGTGTCGAGAAAGTTCTTAAGAATTTGGAGCCCGGCACTGCCACTCTTTTCCGGGTGGAACTGGGTGGCGATGATGTTCCCTATCTGAATGGAGCTAACGAATTCCCTCTCGTAGTTGGTTGTGGTCAGGACAGCCCCGTCATCCGTGGGAACCACGTGGTATGAATGGACAAAGTAGAACTTTTCATCGCCACGAACCCCGGCGAAAATCCGCGAGGGTTGCTTGAAATTGAGGCCGTTCCAGCCGATGTGCGGCACCGAAAGATTAATGTCGAACCTTCGCACCATACCAGGAATGAAGCCCAAACCCTTGACACCGGGGGCTTCTTCGCTGCCTTCGAACAGGGCCTGTAGCCCCAGACAGATTCCCAGAAACGGCCGACCCGATTGGAGATATGATTTCAAAGGTTCGACGTACTTCTTCTCATTCAGGATTTGCATCATGCTGCCGAAAGCGCCGACCCCGGGAAAAACCAGCCTTTCGGCAGACAGGATGTCCTCAGCTGTCTCGACAACCTTGACCTTCTCGCCCAGGCTTTCGATACCGTTGATGACGCTCCTGACATTGCCGGCACCGTAATCCAGAAAAGCTATCATCTTCTTATCCTGTCTACCCCCTAAGGAATGCAGTAATGGCGTTTCTTACACCACAATTTCAATTAAGACAAGTCCCACGAGATAAGTCAGGTAACAATAGGGTAGATTTTAGATTGTAGATTTTGGATGTGGAAAGGCATAGGGCAATGGTCAGCAGGCAGCAGCGTTACGCGTCATGTGGCTGCGCCGTCATTAGGTCACTACGCTTCGCTGTCATTTGTTGCAAGAGGTAGAGGACAGAAGATAGAAGACAGAGATTCTCCTGTGGGAGCGGCTTTCAGCCGCGATTCGAACAATTTCTACGATTTACCGCTTAACGCTTACTACTTGATTCTTTGCTAGCCTCTGGTTCGCTTTTTGCACTTTCCCGCAGCACATCCCCGTTGCAAGAGAGACCGGAGGAGTTGCTATGAAACGATGTCTATTAGCCATGGGCGTTGTGGTTTTGCTGGTTGCCGCTCAAGCATATGCGGACGCCACAACCGTTGAAGTGATAACGCTGCAGTACCGTACCGCTGAGGAGGTAATCCCGATTCTTCGGCCTTTTGTCGGCAGGGAAGGGACGATCAGCGGCAGGCGTGATCAGTTAATTGTCCGGACCAATCCCTCCAACCTCAGACAGATCAAAAACATCCTGGCGCGGATCGACACCAGACCTCAACAATTAATGATCACGGTAAGGCAGAATATCACCCGCAAGCAACTGGAAGAAGAAATGGCCGTTGCAGCAAAGGTAACAATCGGAGACAACGTCAGCGTCACTGTCCGTGACCAGGGATCCGCTGGAACCGGAGCTGTGGAGCATAACCGGGGCAAGGACACCGTAAGAGGTCGCGGCCAGAGCGCTGCAAGGTACGAGGCGGGCAGTGATATCCAGCAGGTACGGGTAATCGAGGGCAGCCAGGCTTTTATCAGAACCGGCAGCTCAGTGCCCGTTACGGAACGCACCACTGTCCGAGACAGTGGTGGGGTACGAGTAATTGGCAGCACCTACTATCGCGACGTGACCTCCGGATTCTACGTACTACCACGCCTCGTTGAGGACAAAGTCATTCTGGAGATCAGCCCACAGCGCGAAACCATGAAAAAAGAAGGCAAAATACAGTTTCAAGCGGCTGCCACCCGTGTTATGGGCAGATTGGGGGAATGGATCGAGATAGGTGAGATCGAGCGATCTTCGTCTGAGAGCAAAAGCAAGGTTGTTGCCGGGGATAAACGTGGAAGTTCTGAGCGCTATGGAATTTTTGTAAAGGTCGAGAAGACCAAATGAGAAAGGGGACTTTTTGACCAAATTTGACGTTTATTGACCAAATTTGCCCATTGAACAATAAAACAACGAATTATTCTAAACCTATAACATCTTGAAACAACACATCTATTTAGCTTCCTGCCACTTTGGCACCAATCCTGCTCAAGGTTAAAATACAAAACAGAAAGAACTCAGACAGAACATAAGGCAACTGGTCAAAAAGGACGAATACAGCCTTATAGGGGAGGAGATAAAATGGTACCAGAAACAAACTCAACCAGCAGAGCTCAGGTGAAATGGTCCGTTACAATGGACACCGGCGAGGGACCTGCGGATGGTGTCATTATTAATATCAACGATAATGGGGCGTTTATCCGCTGTCGCAAACCGTTGCGATTGAGTGAGACCTGTAAATTGACTATTAAGTCCCCCGACCACGCCATTGAGGATGTGGCTGCTGAGGTGGTCTGGACCAACATTCACGGTCCTGATGACGACCTCACCCCTCGGGGTATGGGAGTTCGCTTCACAGGAATCCCTGAGGAAGAGGGGAGATACCTTCGAAAGCTGGTCAGAGGCGACGGCAGTATTAAAGAGGTCCCGGAAGTGGACCTTGATGTAACAATGCAGATGGCTAGTTAGCCTGGATCAGCTCAAGTCTATTCGTTCAGTAACAAACAGCGGAGCTACCTGCTCCGCTGTTTTTCTTTCCAGCAATACACCCAGCATATCAACCGTTTAGATTGTTAGTTCAGGCACTCTGGCATATTTCCTGCATTTATATTCCCACTGACGAGGACCGCATCTCTTTTCACCAGTTCGTCTTTCTTGCGGCCGGGCCCAATCATTGAAGAGGGTTGGAGGGGAACATCGCAGGACAAGCACACATGATGAATTTGGACAACAGGCGTTCACACCCCAGAACCGCCGTGGATTGGCCTGCCATGGTCATAACCCCAGAGGGATGCATAGGGGGGGAAGTAAAAAACATCAGCCCCACCGGTGCCTTTATTCATTGTTTTACTGAACCGGAACATCATAACCCTCTCCGTCTCGTTTTCAGAGATCCACTACGCAAAAAGCTGTTATTGATCACCGCAGAATTGGCATGGTCAAACATTGCAAACTGCGATGACATAGGTTCTTGTGGAATAGGCGTCCAGTTCACAAGAATCATCAGTGACGACCACCTGTTTCTTAACAATGTGACCTCAGAGCACCTCCAGAGGTTAGCCTGAAGGAACGCTGAGAAGTTTCCTCTCTAAAAATGGTACTGAACAAAACCGTGCGCCACAATAACGCCCTTGTCTGCAGGATGTGCATATGAACAGTGGAATCGAAAACCGAGCGAAGCCCAGGATCGAGATTAGGTGGCCTGTCACCATGCTAACCACCCAGGAGAAGATCGAAGGAGAGATCCACAATGTCAGCCCCTCAGGTGCCTTCATCTCCTGTAAAGAACCTCCGCCATTGGAAGGAAGCTTCTTCATAATCATCAAGCCACCCAACCGCCAGACCATGAGCGTTGCCGGAAAAGTGATCTGGTCAACGATTATCCAACCAAGTGGGGGTGATTCAAGTCTCGGTGTAGGTGTCCAATTCACAGACATGACCCCGGGTGACCGCAAGTTTCTCAGCCAGACGGTAGCCAGGCACTACCGGAAGAAGCTGAACCGCATGAACAACAACAAATAAGAATCCAGTAGTCAGCGGTAAAAGGCAATCCACATTCCACATCTCATACCCCAAGCACCAAAACTCAAGGTGTCAGGTGTCAGGAAAAAAAGACAGAGAATCTTAAACCTGACCTCTAGAACCTCCCTCGCTCCTGAAATCTGAGCACTGAACCCTCATCTATCTCAAATTCGCAATCCCCAATCTAAAATCTTTCTCTACCTCTTACAACAAATGACAGCGAAGCGTCTTGACCCAATGACGGCGCAGCCACATGACACTAAACACCCTGAGCCTTGCGCCCTGCGCCTCTCCTCAATCCCACATCCACAATCTTCCCTTCGAATTACACCTTATAAAGTGTATAGTTATCCAGTTGCAGGAAGCGGGACAGACAATCTCATCGAGGAGCGATGGTGGTTGGATCAGTACGATCAATGGAAGCATTCGATTTCCGCCTGGCAAAAGAAAACGACCTGGATTTCATAAGCCAACTGTCGGCCAGGGTATTTTTGAAATACGGTGCCTATGATGAAACTGTGCTCGACTGGCTCCTGGAACCGGAAGTAATAACGGTAATCATAGCGGCGGGAGCCGACCCTCTGGGTTTTGCCATGCTGACGCTGGAAAGAGAAAAATGGCTCGAACCCAGACGGGGACACCTATTGGCGATTGGGGTCCTCCCCAAACACCAGAGAAAAGGAATCGGCACCGCATTGCTGGAACATATGGAGAAAATTGCCCGAAAATACGGCATAGAAGAAATGCTTCTCTGGACCGCGGTCGATAACCAGCAAGCCCTTTCTTTTTTTCAAAATGCGGGTTTTCACATTGTGGGGTCTGAAGACCATTACTATCCCAGGGGTCAGGCGGCACTGGCGCTGTCGAAAAAACTTTCCCAATGAGATTTGGGAAAGCATGGAGCAGAGGGCTCTGCCGTTGGATGTTGGAGGAGCGCTACGCTTGAGGTTGGAGGCGTTATTCAGCTGGCAGCAGGCAGATTGCAGCGGGTAGTAGGCAGAAAACAACTAGGTACTATGAACTAGGCACTAGGCACCGCGGGACGACGCGGAGAAACGGAGACGCGGCGAGACGGGAAAAAAGGGCAATTTGTTTGCAGATTTGAGATTGTCTAAAATGTCCAAAATGTCTAAAGAGAACTAAAGGAGTGGGGCCATTTGCTCAGCCATGGGAAATAACCCGAAGAGCCCTCCGGTGTGAATAAATACGATCCTGTCGCCAAACACTTCTGGGTTCCGCTCTAGCTCCTGGCTCATACCATAGAAGGCTTTGCCGGTGTAGACCGGATCGAGAATAATGCCCTCAGAACGGGCCACCTCGCGGATAAGGGAAAGCTCCTTGGAGCCCGCCTTGCCATAGCCGCTTCCCACATAACCGTCGACTATCTCGATGTCACGCTCTCGAGAAAAAGCGAGGTCGAGCTGGTAGGTATCTATTGCGGTCTGGCAAATATCGCCAACTACCTGGAGAAAGTAATTCCTATCGTTACAGACATTTATTCCCACAACCCGAGCATTCAACCCCAGCAGTTTAACCCCCAGTATGAGACCGGCGGTGGTCCCCCCTGAGCCAGTGGCGTGGATGATTGTGGTGGGGTGGTCTTTAGCCCCCGGGAGGATGGACAGATCAAACGCCAACTCCTCCACCGCCCGGACATATCCCCATGCACCCATGGCATTGGAGCCCCCTTCTGGAATAATATAAGGAGTTTTCCCCGAATTTCGGAGCGACTCCGCTTCAGCTCCAAGCATCTCAGCGCGGCGGCCGTACTCTTCAAAGGTGAGCCATACGATTTCGGCACCAACCAGCCGATCAAGCAGGATATTGCCTGCAATAGGTGGTGGGTTGGCAGGATCCCGGGTGCGAAGAAGCAAACGCACCCCCAGGCCCAATCTGGCGGCGGCAATTGCCGTTGCCCGGGCGTGATTGGACTGAGCTGCCCCACAGGTAATCACTGTGTCGCAGCGGTTTGCCAGTCCATCAGCCAGCAAGAATTCCAGTTTTCTGATTTTGTTGCCGGTAAGGTCGGCCCCGGTCAGATCGTCGCGCTTGACATGCATGTCGATGCCAAACTTCTCGCTCAAACGTGAAAGCGGCTCAAGCGGCGTTGGAGTCCGGGCCAGATCCAACCGGACCGGGTAGGGGATTTCTCGCTTGCCAGTATTCATGGACTTTCTCCTCGGCTTTGCAGGCTACGGCGGCATCCTCATCGTGGAGCGCTCAACTCTTGTGACTCACCTTATTACAAATATAACTGAGAAAGGCCGCATTGTCTCTCTTCTCTGCCCTCGACCCTGGCTTTGCGTTCGAAATTGCCTGGCCAATTTCCTGGCACGCAAATTGCTCCTCACAACTTCACCTCATCGAATACAAATGTCTGAAACCATAAGAAAACAATAATCTCGAGGGTAAACAGATGACTGCGACTATCATTATCCTGATTGTGGTTAGCCTGCTGGCTATTTTTATCATCGCCACTTACAACAAGCTCATCCGGCTCCGGAATATGGTTGAAGAGGGTTGGAGTGGCATAGATGTCCAGCTCAAAAGACGGGCAAATCTCATTCCCAATCTATTAGAGACGGTCAAGGGCTACATGGGGCACGAGCGTGAACTGCTAAGCAAGGTAACCGAACTGAGGACGCAAAGCATGAAAGCACGAGGAGTTGGCGAAAAAGCGCGGCTGGAAGGGCATCTTTCCCGGTCCCTCGCCAACATATTTGCGGTGGCGGAGGGATATCCGGATTTGAAGGCCAACCAGAATTTCTCGGAGCTCCAAACTGAACTGTCAGACCTAGAGGAACAGATTCAGATGGCCCGACGCTACTACAACGGCACGGTGCGCAACCTGAACATTCAAGTTGAATCCTTCCCCAGCAACATCGTTGCTGGCATATTCAATTTCACCAAGGCCGAGTTCTTCGAGATAGAGGACCCGGCCGAGAGGGCGGTGCCGGAGGTGAAGTTCTAGAGATAGGTTTGGAGGAACCATGAGCTCTCGAAAAATGTTGGCCCTTGTGGCCGTGCTTCTTTCCCTTCTGGTCTGCAGTTTTGTGCAACCTTCTTTTGCCAACAGATCGGAGAGAATACTCGACTTCCAGAGCTGGATTCAGGTGCATCGGGACGGAAGCATGAGCGTCACCGAGAACATCAAGGTCATCTGCGCCCAGCAACAGATAAAAAGAGGCATCTATCGTGACTTTCCCACAAAGTACAAGGACCGCTATGGGAACGCGGTCAAGGTGGGTTTTGAGGTTGTAAGTGTTTTGCGAGACACTAACTCTGAACCCTATCACATCAAAGACCTCTCCAACGGCAAGAGAGTCTACATAGGCCACAAGAACGTGTTCCTCAAGCCTGGCATCTACACCTACACCATCAGCTACAAGACCAGCCGACAACTGGGGTTTTTCGAGGACTTTGACGAACTCTACTGGAACGTAACGGGTAACGGCTGGAACTTTGTCATCGAGAAGGTCGAGGCGGTGGTCGAGTTACCTCAATGGGCCGAGGTTCTGCAGAGCGCCGGTTACACTGGGAGATACGGTAGCAAAGGAAAGGACTACAGCACAGGTTTTGACGAGCAAGGCAATATCACCTTTACCACCACTCGTAGCCTTATGCCCAAAGAGGGTCTTACCATCGCTGTGGCTTGGCCCAAAGGTATAGTGGTCGAGCCCACCACTATGGAAAAGCTGGGTTACATGTGGAAGGACAACCAGAGTGCGGCCGTGGCCGCATTCGGCTTCCTGATTCTGACATTTTTCTACGTTTTAACCTGGTTCAAGGTGGGTAAGGATCCAGAGGAAGGTGCAATTATCCCGCTATTCTTACCACCCAAGTGGGTTTCACCTGCCCTGGCCCGATTGATCATGCGCGTCGGCAGCTCTGACGACAAATTGTTTGCTGTCGCTGTGGTCAATATGGCCGTCAAAGGCTTCTTAACCATCAAAGAAGAAGACGATAACGTTTTTACTCTAAAAAGGACCGGCGCAGGTGAAGAGCGGCTGTCCGGCGGGGAAAGCAAGATTGCCCGCAAACTTTTTGGCTCCAAAAACAAGATTAAGCTCAAAAAAACCAACCATAGCAAGATCGGCGGTGCCAAGGAGGAGTTACAGAAGTACCTGATGAAGGCTGCTCGCAATAAGTACTTCGTTCTCAACTCCGGTTGTTTTGTGATGGGCCTGGTCATAACCGGCCTGACCTTGGCGGTGGTGATTCTGGGCGCTGCCAACCTGGGGCTGGCGGTGTTTATGACTGTGTGGTTGTCGATTTGGACTTTTGGATGCTTTGCTCTGGGCGCCACGGTGATAAGTGCCTGGAGAGGCTTCGCAGCGCCTGGTGGTGGGATCAAAGCGGTAAATACCGCCGGGGCAATGGGGATAACTCTTTTTGCCCTGCCGTTCTTTGCGGGAGAGCTTTTCGGCCTCTGGGCATTTTCATCCGCTGTCTCGCCTCTGGCTGCAGTCACCATCGTGGTCATAATCTCTATCAATGCACTCTTCTACCATCTCCTTAAGGCCCCTACTTTAGCGGGGCGAAAGCTGATGGACGAGATTGGGGGGTTCAAGCTTTATCTTTCAGTAGCGGAAAAGGAGCGGCTGAACATTCTCAATCCACCCGAGAGGACCCCGGAACTTTTTGAAAAATACCTACCTTATGCTTTGGCCCTGGATGTGGAAAATGAGTGGAGCGAGCAGTTCGCCGAGGTACTGGCTGCGGCCTCAAAGGACGGAGGCTACCGACCAACCTGGTACACGGGCAATACCTGGCGGTCTTGGAATATGGCGGGCTTTGCCTCAAGCCTGGGCACATCCCTGCCCGGAGCCATCTCTTCTTCTTCCACGGCGCCCGGCTCCTCATCCGGGAGCGGTGGTGGAGGCTCCTCCGGTGGTGGCGGGGGTGGAGGCGGTGGCGGCGGCTGGTAGCCGCGAGGAAAGTGTCTAAAGTGAGCTGCAATGAGCTCAAATGTCTAAAGTGTCTAAAATAAAAGCGATGCAAACTGTAGCGTAATCATATCGAAAATGTTGAGTACTGTAGGACATATAAACAGTGAATCGTGGAACGAAATAACAACAGGTAAATTGATTGTCACCTCCATTGGCGTTCTCCTGTTCTTTATTGTGCTGGTCAGAGATCAAGACCGGTTCATTTTCCTGATAGACCACACGAACCTGGCATTCCATGAGGCAGGACACGTGATTTTCGGACTCCTTGGTGGAACGCTTGGTTTGTACGGCGGGACCCTGGGGCAACTTGTGTTTCCTCTCGTTGCAGTTATTGCCTTCTGGCTGCGGCGTGAAGCAATATCATTTGCAGTAGCTGGTGTGTGGCTTTTCGAAAATTTCCTGAACATCGCCCATTACATGGCTGACGCCCGTGCCCAGGTGCTACCTCTCGTTGGAGGGGGCGAGCATGACTGGACAAACATTTTTAGTCGTTGGTCAGTATTGTCATATGACACCAGGATTGCCTCTTTTGTAAACACCCTGGGCTGGTTGGGGATGATCGGTATGGGGGCATGGATGGTGTACCGCTGGCATCAAGATCGAGAGTAGAGTTCCCTCACGTTGGCAGGATCAGTCTTTCTTGCCGATTATTACCTTGAACTTTTGTCGCAGGGCTTCTCTTTTTTCCTTTTCTGCAACTTTTTCTCGGCAAAATTCACAGTAATGGTCATCAGTCACCATAGTCAACAGTCGCAGTGCCACGTGCTTGGCCACCTCTTTCTCCTCCCGCTTCAATAGGTGTTCTCTTCTTCCTGATATTACAGCTTGCGCTACTGAGGAGAGCTGGCCTATACCATGTTTAATGCCGAATTCAGCACAAACCTTATTGATTTCGTCTAGCACCGCTTCGGTGTCATCCTTCTGACAACGTGCACAGCGTATTACTAGGCATCCCATAATCACCTCGATGAACACTTCGCCGGGACCTTCGGTTCTCCGTTTTGTGCGGTGGACCATTTGCGCACACAAATAACATATCACAACTTATGAAAGGGGACATCTCCTGCTCTTCACAGCTTGATGCCAAAGCCGACATACCTTAGAATAGACCGGAGTGATATGCAGGCTGGGATGAATCGGTCTCACAACTGAAATTCGTGAAATATCCGGGTTAAGGGAAACATTTTCCACCAACATTACTACTGGATAAGGAGAAGAGAGATGAAGAGGAAGCACTATCTCCTGGGCTCATCCTTGATAACACTGGTATTTTTGCTAACCTCCTGTGCGGGTTCTGTTAAATCATACTCCAAGCCGGACCTTCACATTGAAAAAGGAAGACTGGGAATATTGCCTTTCTCCAGCAACATTCCTGAGGTGGGCGCCGTGGTAAGCGACACAATCGGCGCTAATCTTCTCGCTTCCGGATTCGACATAGTCGATCGCACCCATATGGCAAGACTGCTCGAGGAGAAGGATATCAGTCACCTGGAGGTTGATTCTCCGGACTACAAGAAAATTGGAGATGTGACTAATGTGCGTTTCGTGCTGGTGGGAAATATAGCTTTTTCAAGTGCAACAGCACGTGTAGTGGATGCCTCCACTGGAGAGACCTTGATAATCGCAATCTTCCAACCGAGCAAAATCATCGGTACTGCTTCCGCCGTTGATATTGGTAAGAGTCTAGCCAAATCACTGGGTAAGAAAATAACCAAGAGCACGGAGCTTCAATAGACGACGATAAAACTAATCTTGACCGGAGAAAAAAACCCGGGGACTGACTTGCCTTGAGACCACTTAGCCCGGATGTTTCATGAATTGCCGTCGCGAGGCGGTGGAGAAGGTTGTGCCACCGGGCAACCGCAGGGGGTTGGATCTGAGGCGTACTTAAACAGTACGTCGCAGGGTCCGAAACCCGAGGACGCCCGGAAGGACGGCCATATCCACGGTCGCAGCAGGCAACTCATGAAACATCCGGGCTAGATCTCGCTTGTTACGGCAATGGTGCTCTGAGACGAAAGGTCTCCGGTTTTATAGGCAGCATCGCTCCAATCCCCAGCCACTAAGCATTCCCTTTCATCCCCGTACATGCGCTTCAACACGAGTTCAAACATGAACTCCAACAATTCGTACGCTGAAATGTCAACCCCAGAATGTTCCAGTAGCTTCAGCATCTTTTCTTGTCGTTCCAGTTGTAGTTTAAGTTTCTCCAACTCTCCCAACAAGGATAAGATTTGCGACTTATCTATACCGGGCCTGGTTTGCTCTTCAGCCGTATTCCCCCACCTTTTTCTGAGCTGATTGGTTTTTTCGTGTGAACAGGTGAGCAGAACCTGGTGGTCCTTGGCGCTCATTGGGACATTTCGGGAATTGACGCACTGGTGTATTTGATCATCTATGGTTCGTTTTTCGTCAAGGACAAAACCTCTAAACATTTTTCTGGCTTGGTCTAGAACTGTGATAGATAATGATCTTAGTGTCTCTTCTCTTGCGGTTAACTTTTCTCGAAACTCTGTAACCGCACTGTTCCAGAACATTTCGTTGACACTATGAAAATGTTCTTTTTCTTTGCCGATATACTCCCCCATTGTTTTGATAATGGTGGGCAGTATCTTCGCTGTTTTTTCAAATAGAGGTAGCCCGGTAATTGTTCTGTAAATAATGCTAATAACTCCATGCCAGTCCTGCAGATGCAAGACCATAGACAAACTCTCATAACTATGAGCGAGCACTTCGTTGCTGAAGAAATGTGAAGGTGTGGCGTACTGGGGCGTACCCCCCAGAGGAGGCTGCTCTATGGCTCCACTTCCTGAGTTTGCCAGAACTACTGCCGTCTCAACGTCTATCAGGCCGATCTTGTATCCCTCGGGATAGGCAAGAAAGCCGGGGTACCTATCCCTGTCGCCTGCCACCAGCAGATTGTCCGGTTTGAGGTCTCTCATTGCCACTCGCTTCTTTTTTAAGTGTGCCAGCAACTCGAGAAGGTTGGTGACAATGCCCTCCATGGAAGCCTTGTTCTGGGTGAAGGCTGAGGCATGGATTGATTTCTTTATATTTGCTCGGTAGGCCTTAATAGCTTGATGATTTTCACTGATTATTCCATCCACCAATTTATTTAATTCTACAATGAATTGGGCATCGAAATCTTTTTCAACTTCTGTCACCCGATCTCCAACGAGGTGGACAAAGAACCATTTCTTTATTTGATCACGCGAGGGAGGCGAGACAATGTTGAACTGCTGCAGAAGTTTTTTGAGTCCCAACTCATACTTGGTGTATAGTTTTTCTATCTCCAAAAAAAATGGAATGTCCTCGCGACCGTACCTGTCCTCAAACTTAAGGAAATCTCCTACGAGTTCGGACTGTCTGTGAATTTCTTCGTGCACCTTTTTTTCTATATCGTGAAGACTCTGAATAATATGGCCGAGAAAATAGTACTTTGATAAATCCATAAAAAAGGCGAAGGTGTCGCCTATTCTTAAATACTTCTGTAGCTCTGAAAATATATTCAGTAACTTCATGTAATCATCTTCACCGCCTTCCAATGCTAGATCTGCTCTTCTGGAAAAACGCTGTATCAGTTTCAGGACCACTGAGGCTCCCGGTACTATACATTCCTTCATCGAGAGTTGTTTTACAATACCTCTCTCTTTCTTGAGTATCTCAGTGTACTTGTTAAGATCATTTATTGGGATCGGAGGAATCTTGATAACGATATGGTAATCGTAAATTACGTAAAAGCATTTGCTCCTGCTGCCTGTGTCTTCCCCTATTGGACCGATGGTCATACGTCTCGTATGCCAGTCACCGCCCTTCATTACCCGCAATTCATAAATGTAATTCGGCGCAAAGGACTGCGCATCCACTAAACGAATTTCAGCTGGGTCGTCTTTGAGTGCTCTCAATCGATGTTTGTATATATCCAGAAAAAACTTGACGATGCTTTCCTTTAGTTCCAGGTCAGAATCTTCTACAATCACCGAGGCTTCCGGCGCAGCCGGGGTTTCATGGCTGACTCTTACCGTTGCACTTCTTTTGAATTGCCGTTTCATAACCAGGATGATTCTAAAGCAGAGAAGAAGCGCGATCAGGACAAAAATAGGGGGGGCAACCCATATGACAATGGGAACGAAGGTGACACTGGTCGCTATGGTCAACGCGGGTACGAGAAGTAACAGGACTCCTGTCAGCCCTCTAATGTGCTTCTTTATTCTTTCTATTGCCCGCTTTTGAGCCTGTAAGTATTTTTGGTCCTTTCGCTCCACCTCCTTCATGGTTCTAATCGAGACCACCTCGCCAACAGGTCCGAGAACATTTGCCAGGATCAGCAGGAAAATAATCTGACCCAAAACCAACGAAGTGACGTCAAGCCAGGTCGAGACTTCCTCACTGAAACTCAACCGGTTCTGGGCATAGAAAAATCCGGCAACAACTAGCAGGTAAGTGCCGAGATTAGCAAGACGGTAGAGGCTTTCTTTATCCAAAGCATTTTGCAGTCCAAAAACCCATTCGCAAACGGTCTTACGCAAGATGGAATAAGCCCACCTTGAAGCAAATACACTCACCACAAGAATCACCATGGAGATCAGGTAGTCCTCGGCGCTATTGCCATATTTGCTGATTTCGAGAAAATCCATTAAACCCGCCTGTCAGT
>Ga0210106_1000045_pt1 | contig 13975 bp, 13 predicted proteins | sample Tolay_CordC_D2_FD_185580 | JGI IMG/M metagenome (GOLD analysis project Ga0210106, IMG submission 185580) | Wetland microbial communities from the San Francisco Bay, California, USA, that impact long-term carbon sequestration - Tolay_CordC_D2... | ecosystem: Environmental > Aquatic > Marine >...
GATCTCCGGCGCCTCGCCCCAGAGCTGCTCGAGCCGGTAGCGCTCGCGGGTCTCGGGGACGAAGATGTGGAGCACGCAGTCTAGGTAGTCGAGCAGGATCCAGCGGTTCTCCCCGATCCCCTCGCTGCGGGTCGGCAGCAACCCGTCCTCATGCTTGAGGCGCTGATAGACCTCGTCGTGGATCGCCTTCGCGAGGCGTTCGTTGCGCGCCGTGCAGATCAGCATCACGTCCGTGTAGCCGACCAGCTCCGCGACGTCGAGGGCGACGATCTCCTCGGCCTGCTTCTCGTCGGCGATCGCGGCGATCCGACGGGCCAGCTCGCGGGCGCTCACGCCGCCACGCTCTCGCGGTAGAGGCCGCCGCTGGCGATCAGATCGGCGACCGCGTCCGGCACCAGCCAGCGAATCGGCCTGCCCGCGGCGACCCGCTCGCGGACGATCGTCGAGGAGACGCCGATCTCCGGCATCGCAAGCCACTTGGCCGCACGCTCGGCGCCGAACTCGCCGAGCACCCGATCGATCCGCGAGCGATCGACGCCGGGGCGGCCGGCGACCGCGACCCGGGCGAGCTCGAGCACGCGCTCCGGGCGCCGCCAGCGATCGAGTCCCGCCGCAACATCGGCGCCCATCACGAAGGTCAGCTGACTCCCTGGAAGCTCATCGGCGAGCAACTCGAGCGTACGGTAGGCATAGGACGGGCCGTCGCGGCCGACCTCGAGGTCCGAGACCCGGACACCATCGAAGTCGGCCACCGCGGCGTCCGCCATCTCGAGGCGCAGCCGCGGTCCCGGCTCGGGCTCGATCCGCTTGTGCGGCGCCTCGCCGGTCGGCACGAGGATCAGCTGATCCAGCCCCAGGGCCCAGATCGCCTCCTGGGCGAGGACGAGGTGCCCCACGTGCGGCGGGTTGAAGGCACCACCGAGCACGCCGACCGAGCGGCTCACCTCGGCACCTACTCGCGGATCTGGCCGGTGCCGACCAGGATGTACTTCGTCGAGGTCAGTTCGCGCAGGCCGATCGGCCCACGGGCGTGCAGCTTCTGCGTGCTGTTGCCGATCTCGGCCCCCATCCCGAAGACAAAGCCGTCGGTGAAGCGGATCGAGGCGTTGACGTAGACGCAGGCGGCATCGACGCCACCGGTGAACGCGCGGCCCGCTTCCTCCGACCCGGTCACGATCGCCTCCGAGTGGGCGGTCCCGTAGCGGTTGATGTGATCGATCGCCTCCTCGAGCGAGTCGACGACCCGAACCGCGATCTTCATCGCGTGGTACTCGGTCTCCCAGTCGCGCTCCGTCGCCGGGCCGATCCCGACTCCGCCGGCAAGCTCGCGAACCCGCTCGTCGCCGACGATCTCGACGCCGGCAGAGCTGAGCTCCTCGAGCGCCGCCGGAAGGAACTCGGCAGCGACTCCCGCGTGCACGAGCAGCGTCTCGGCCGAGTTGCAGACCCCGGGCCGCTGGACCTTCGCGTTGACCGCGATCCGGCGCGCCATCTCGAGGTTCGCGTCATCGTGCACGTAGACGTGGCAGTTGCCCCCGGCCGCGTACAGGACCGGCACCTCGGCGACCTCCCTGAGGGCCGCCTTGAGGCCCTCGCCGCCACGCGGGATGATCAGGTCGACCAGCCCCTCCTGGCGGGCCAGCTCAGCGAGCTCGGCCCGGCCGCCGCCGGCGATCAGCTCGACCGAGCCGGCGGGAAGCCCGGCCGCAGCGATCGCCTCGGCGAAGATCCCGGCGAGCACCGCGTTCGAGGCCGCGGCAGAGCTCGAGCCACGAAGCACGGCCGCGTTGCCGCTCTTCAGGCAGAGCGCCGCCGCGTCGATCGTGACGTTCGGCCGCGCCTCGTAGACGATCGCCACGACGCCGATCGGAACCCGCACCTGCTCGAGCTCGACGCCGCTCTCAAGGGTCTTGCGCTCGATCGTCTCGCCGACGGGATCGGGGAGTGCGATCACCGCCTCGAGCCCAACGGCCATCGCCTCGACGCGCTCGCGGTCGAGGCTGAGCCGATCGATCAGGGCGGGATCGAGGCCGGCCTCGAGGCCGGCCGCGACGTCGCCGGCGTTCGCGTCGAGAATCGCGTCGATGCGCGCGCGTAGCAACGCTGCGGCGCGCCGCAGCGCGTCGTCCTTGACCTCGGTCGAGGCCCCGGCGAGCTGCAGGGCCGCCCCGCGCGCGCGCCGGCAGATCTCGGCGATCGGTTCAGTCGCTACGGCCATTCCCGAAGGGTAGCGGCAGCCCCTGCCGGCGTTGGGGCGTGATTGCGCTCAGAGCAGCACGAAACGGTCGCGATGGACCGCCTCCTCCGCCCCGGGGCCGATCAGTTCGGTGACCTCGCCGCTGCGCAGGCCGACGAGGCGCTCGATCACGGCGGCGGAGTGCTCGGCGACGCCCTTGCCGACGACCTCGCCGCCGTGCACGACCTCGACAGGGTCCCCGGCGCCGAACTCGCCGGCGACCGAGAGCACGCCGACCGGCAGCAGCGAGGCGCCGCCGTCGCGGAGCATCCGGGCCGCGCCGGCATCCACCTCGATCCGGCCGCGGGCCGGGGCCGCGTGCCGCAGCCAGAGCTTGAAGCTCGGCGCCCGGTGCTCGTGGGGAACGAACCGCGTCCCGATTCGCTCGCCCGCTGCCACCCTGCGCAGGGTCCCGGACTCGGTCCCGTCACAGATCGTGACCGGGATGCCGGCACCGCTCGCCATCTCGGCGGCAACGACCTTGCTCCGCATCCCCCCGGAGCCGAACTTCGAGGTGTGCATGCCGATCGCCAGGTCCTCGAGCTCGGAGAAGTCGCTGACCTCCCCGATCAGGCGGGCCTCGGGGTCCGATGCCGGGTCGGAGCTGAACAGGCCCTCGGTGTTCGTCAACAGGATCAGGCCGCGCGCCTCGATCATGATCGCCACCTGCGCCGAGAGGAAGTCGTTGTCGCCGAAGGTGATCTCGTCGGTCGCCGTCGTGTCGTTCTCGTTGATCACCGGGACGACGTGCCAGGCCAGCAGCCGTTGCAGGGTCTGGCGGGCGTTCAGGTAGTGGATCCGCTCCGACATGTCGAAGGCGGTGAGCAGCACCTGCGCGCTGCGCACGCCCTCCCCAGCCAGCCGCTCCTCGTAGGCGCGGAACAGCGAGCCCTGCCCGATCGCGGAGGCCGCCTGGAGGGCATCGATGGCGGCCGGCCGGCCGTCGAGCCCCATGATCCTGATGCCGCGGGCGATCGCCCCCGAGGTCACCATCACGACCTCCTCGCCGCCCGCATGCAGCTCGCCCACCTGGGCGCAGACCCGGTCCAGGACCTCGCCCCGCAGGGTGCCCTCGTCATCGGCGACGATCGAGGAGCCGAGCTTTACGACCAGGGTCATAGTCGGCGCAGTGTAGATGCCCGATTCGCGGCGCCACGGGCGCTCTTCGGGCGCACCCGGGCTCGTTCGTCACGATCAGGCGCCGGGGTGGAACTCGAAGGCCTGATCGCCGATCCGGACCTCGTCGCCGTCCTCGAAGCCCGCCTTCTCGAGGGCCTTGACCACTCCGATCTCGGCCAGCCGGCGCTCGAGGTAGGCGACCGCCTCCGGGTTCGAGAGGTCATGGCGGTCGATCAGCATCTCGACTCCGCGGCCGTGCACCTCGAAGACCCCGGCCTCGGGGCTGCGGACCTCGTAGCCGCTCGTGGCCGGCGGCCGGTAGACGCGGTGCTCGGATCGAAAGCCGTCGTCATCGCCCCTGGGCTCGGCGTCCTCGGGCGGCGTCGCCGCCGTCTCGAAGATCACCGAGACCAGCAGGTCGAGCCCGATCCGCGCCGCCGAGGAGACGGCGAGGACGTCGATCGCCTCCGGCCGGCGGCGGCGCCACTCGGCGACCAACGGCTCGCGCTCCTCCGGTGGGATCAGGTCGCATTTCGATAGCGCGATCACCTCCCCGAGGTGCTCGAGCCCCCGCCCGCGGGCGGCGAGCTCCGCACGGACGGTGTCGTAGGCGCGCTCGGGGTCGGCGCCCGGCCCGACCTCGATCAGGTGGACCAGCAGCCGGCAGCGCTCGATGTGGGCGAGGAACTCGTGCCCGAGGCCGGCCCCATCGGCCGCGCCCTCGATCAGGCCGGGGATGTCGGCGAGCACGAGCTGGCGCTGACCGTCGTCGATCGTCCCGAGCACCGGCTCGATCGTCGTGAACGGGTACTCCGCCACCTTTGGCGCCGCCCGCGTCAGGGTCGCCAGCAGCGACGACTTGCCCGCGTTCGGCAGGCCGACGAGGCCCGCGTCGGCGAGCAGTCTCAGGTGGAGCTCGATCCAGCCCGAGTTGCCCGGCAGGCCCTTCTCGGCAAAGCGTGGGGCCTGCTGGGTCGCGGTCGCGAAGCGCTTGTTCCCGTGGCCGCCGAGCCCACCGGCGGCGACGATCGCCCGCTGCCCCTCCTCGACGAGGTCGAAGCGCTCGCCGTCGAGGCCCTCGATCGTCGTCCCCGGGGGGACGACGATCGTCAGGTCGCCGCCGCGCGGCCCGTGCTTGTTCTTACCCCGCCCGTGTCCGCCGCGGTCGGCCCGGTAGTGGCGACTGACCCTCTGGGCCGCAAGGTCGCGCTTCGAGCGATCGGCGACCACGACGACGTCGCCGCCGCGTCCACCGTCGCCGCCGTCGGGCCCGCCACGGGGGACGTGTGCCTCGCGGCGGAAGCTGACCGCGCCGTTGCCGCCGGCGCCGCCCTCGACGTAGATCTTCGCCCGATCCTGGAACACCGCCTCAGCATCGCAGGCGCGCCGCGCTCAAGCCGGCTCGCGCTGCGGCCGCCGGAGCCGGTACTTGAAGCGCATCATCGGCCGCTCGACCAGGTACCAGCTCAGCGCTCCCAGCGGGATCGCCAGCCCGAGCGTGATCGCCAGGACTGGCGAGAACGACTCGTCGGCACCGCCGACGCCGGCCGCATAGGCGATTGCGAAGTGCCAGAGATACACCCCGTATGAGACGAGCCCGAGCCAGACGACGGCCGGGTGCCCGAGGAGCCGGCGCGAGTAGCCGAGGTTGGGTTGCCGAACACGACCGGGATCATGATCAGCGTCGCCATCGCCGCATGGCCGAGGTGCATCGCCATGTAGTCGCCGGTGTTGGGCGTCAGCGGAAACGGCGTCGGCGGCAGGGCGAAGACCATCACGAGGTAGAGCCCGAGCGCGAGGCCGTAGCTGAGGCCCGGCCCGCCGGCTCAGCAGCGCGACCGGCGACGGCAGCAACGGCCGCCGCTCCTAGGCGACCGAGACGACCGCCAAGAGCAGGCCCGGGGCCGAGCCGGTCGAAGTGCCCGATGAACGTGGTCAATGATGCGCTCGTCGGCCATGCGGCGATCATCGGGTCGATCGGCGCACGGATGGGTGACGCGGGGTCACGATTGACGCCCGCGTCGATCAGCCGGGGGCGTAACGCGCTACTCGGCCTCGGCGACGGAGACGACGCGGCCCCTGCGGCCGGTTGCGAACTCGACCGTGCCGGCCCGCTTGGCGAAGATCGTGTGGTCGCGGCCGATGCCAGTGCCGTCCCCGGGGTGGAAGCGGGTTCCCCGCTGGCGAACGATGATCTCGCCGCCGCTCACCCGCTGTCCGGAGAAGACCTTGACCCCGAGGAACTTCGGGTTCGAGTCACGTCCGTTGCGGCTTGATCCAAGTCCCTTCTTGTGAGCCATAGGCCTCTAGCCCTCCTTCTCGGTGTCGGTCTTCTTCGCCGCCGGCTCCTTCGCCGCGGGCTTCTTGGCGGCCGGCTTCTTCGCGGCCGGGGTCTTCGCGGCCGGGGTCTTGGCCGCGGGCTTCTTCGCGGCCGGCTTCTTCGCCGCCGGCTTCTTGGCCGCGGGCTTCTTCGTGGCCGGCTTCGCTTCGGTGGCCTTTGCGGCCGGCTTCTTGGCCGCGGGCTTCTTCGCCGCCGCCGGCTTCGCCTCGGGCTTCTCGGCCGCCTCGGCCTTCTTCGCCGCGGGCTTGCGCGTCAGGAGCTTGACCTCGGTCACCTCGAGCCGGGTCAGCTCCGAGCGGTGACCCTGCCTGCGCCGGTAGCCCTTCTTCGCCTTGTACTTGAAGACCCTGACCTTCTCACCGCGCTCGTGGCCGGCGACCTTCGCCTCGACCTTGACCTTGTCGAGGTCGCCCGACTCGAGCAGTACCGCGTCGTCGGTGCGCAGCATCAGCGCGCGGAGCGCGACCTTGGCGCCCTCGTCGTCGGGAAGGCGGTCGACGAGCAGGGACTGGCCCTCCTCGACGCGGTACTGCTTGCCGCCGGTCTCGATGATCGCGTAGGTACTCATCTATCTGCTCAGCACTAGTGGTCTCACGGGCCGGGCGGGCCCTCTCAGGCCTCGTCACCGGTCGTCGAACTGCTTCCAGCGGCAGAACGACTCCTACCGCCCCTGCGGCCTCGGCGCCGTCGGGAGCCGGATTCTAGACCGTCGTCGTTCGATTGACCGGCTCCCTCGGGCGGGGGCCCATCGACCAGCGTCGCGACCGCGGCCGAGCGCTCGATCTGCTCGATCCGAATCAGCTTGCGCTGGCCGACCAGCGGCGCCGCCCCGGTGACCGTGATCACGAACGTGTCAAGCCGGGCGACCGCGTCGCCGGGGTTGAACATGTGCGGCTCTTCGATCGTGACCAGCACCTCGTCGCCGGGTGCGAACGGCAGCGCTCGGCGCTCGATCGCCTCGCGACTCCCGGACTCGGCAACCTCGAAGGTCGCGATCGGGAGCGCCTCACCGCCCTCGAAGAGGAAGTGGCGCCCTGTCTCCTCCTCCAGCTCGTGCAGGCCGCTGTCGGCCTTGAGCAGCTCCTGGGCAACCTTGGGGTTGACCCGGATCAGGTGCGCCTCGGGCTCGGGATCGGTGGTCACGAGGTCGCGGAGCCGCCGCTGGATCTCGATCGAGACGGTCTCCGCCGACTCGACCACGCCCTCTCCATCGCAGGTTGGGCACTTGGTCGTGAGGATCTCGCGCACACCCTCGGTCACGTTCTGGCGGGTCATCTCGACCAGGCCGAGCGGCGAGACCTCGACCACGTAGGACTTGGTGCGGTCCTCGTCGAGCGCCTTGCGCAGGGTCTTCAGGACCTGGTCGCGGTTCTTCGCCCTCGCCATGTCGATGAAGTCGATGACGATGATCCCGCCGATGTCGCGCAGCCGCAGCTGGCGCACGACCTCGTCGGCCGCCTCGACGTTGACCTTGGTGATCGTGTCCTCGAGGCGCCCCTTGCCCTTGCCGGTGAACGACCCGGTGTTGACGTCGATCACTGTCAGCGCCTCCGCGTAGTCGACGATCAGATAGCCGCCTGAGGGCAGATCGACGCGACGCGAGAGCGTCGAGCGGAACGCCTCCTCGGCCCCGTAACGCTCGAAGACGTGCTCCCTGCGCTGATGCAGCTCGACCGAGTCGACCAGCTCCGGCGCCGTGCGCTGGAAGAACTTGGTGACCCGGTCGTGCTGCTGCGGGTCATCGATCTCGGCTCCGTCGAACTCGGAGCCGAGCACGTCGCGCAGAACGCGGATCGATAGGTCCGCCTCCTGGAACACCAACGAGGGGGCTTCCGCCTGCTCGCCGCGGCGCTCGAGCACATCGTGGAGCTTGTGCAGGTACTTGATCTCGCGGGCGAAGTCCTCCTTGGTCGCACCCTGCGCCGCGGTGCGGACGATGTAGCCGCCCTTGTCCTTCTTCGGGTCGTAGAGCTTGTCGAGCGCCTTGCGCATCTTCGCGCGCTCGTTGTCCGACATCCGGCGGGAGACGCCGATGCCGCCGCCCTGCGGCATGTAGACGAGATAGCGACCCGCGATCGAGAGCTGCATCGTCAGACGCGCGCCCTTCGTCTTCAGTGGGTCCTTGACCACCTGTACGAGGATCTCCTGCCCCCGCTTGATCAACTCATCGATGCGGCGCCCCTGGCCTCGGCCGCGCTTCGGCACGGCCTTGCCGTCGGGGGTGACGATCTCGTCGACGTGCAGGAAGCCGTTGCGCTCGAGGCCGATGTCGACGAACGCGGCTTCCATGCCCGGCAGGACGTTGTCGACGACGCCCTTGTAGATGTTGCTGACGATCGACTTCGAGCCCTTGCGCTCGACGTACAGCTCGCCGACGCGCCAGTCCTCCGGGTTGCTCTTCTTCTGCTTGCCGCGGCCGCCTCCGTCAGAGCGGGAGGGGCTCCCGGCTGCTTCCAATACGGCTACGCGAGTCTCGCCGGCGTCAACCGATACAAGGATCTTTTTCTTCAAGTTTGCTCACCTCACAGGGCAGTGGTTCGGGCCCTGCTCGGCGAGGCAAGCTGCGATTGGACGTAGACGCTCTGAAGCAGGCCGATCGCCATGAAGGTGACCAGCACCGACGATCCGCCATAGCTCATCAAGGGCAGGGGAATGCCTGTCACCGGCATCACGCCGAGATTCATCCCCACGTTGACGAAAACCTGGAAGAGCAGCATCGCGGCGATACCCGCCGCGATCATGCTGCCGTACAAGTTCTTCGAGAGAGTCGCGATTCGCAGTGCCCGCCAAATCAGCAGGGCGTAAAGGGACAGCAGGAACGCGGCACCGACGAACCCCCAGCGCTCCGCCGTGACGGCGAAGATGAAGTCCGTGCGGCCCTCCGGCAAGAAGCCGGCGCGCGCCTGCGTGGCGTCGTTGCCGAGCCCGGTCTTACCGCCGGACCCGATCGCGATCAACGCCTGATTGGTCTGATAGCTGGAGTCGCTCGGATCATCGCTCGGATTGAGGAACGAGGTGAGCCTCTCCTGCTGGTAGCCCTCGAGCACCGGGGCGCCCACCGCGGGCGCGATCACCAGCGCCAGCACGACCGCCCCGACCGCGAGACCGCCGAGCGCAGCAAAGTGCGTCCAGCGGATCCCACCGACGAAGAGGACGGCCAGCGTGGCGACGACGTAAACCAGTCCGGTGCCCAGATCGGGCTGTAGAAATACAAGTACTGCGGGCACGATCCCGAGCAGCAAGAGACGCGCTGTGCGCTGCGCCTCGGACTGCCGGCGGACCCGGTCGATGACGAAGCCGGCCAGAGCAACGACGAGCAACAGCTTGCCGATCTCGGACGGCTGAAAGGTGAAGAAGGGGAGCTCGATCCAGCGCCTCGAGCCGCGGGCCGCAGCGCCGAGCAGCAGCACCAGGGTGATCGAGACGATCATCGCCGTGTAGATGCCGACCCGGAGCTCGCGAAAGCGCGTGTAGTCAACCCGGGTCAAGGCGAGCATCAGGGCGATCCCGACAACCGCGTAGATGCTCTGGCGGATCACGTAGAAGTAGGGATCGCCCGGCACATCGCCCTTCGTCGTGAGGGCGAGGACGACCACGCTGGTGACGATCAGGGCGATCGCGGCGCCGGCCGTGTACGGATCGATCCGCAGGAATCCGCTGCGCTCGACCAAGCCGACGCTGCGCTCGTCGCCGAAGCCGCGCAGTCTGGTGCTTGTCGCTGATTCCATCATCGAGACTCTATTCGGCGTTCCCTGTCGATTCGACGTCCTTGATGTCCTTCGCCTTGACGTCGAGGTAGGCGGCGAGGATCTCCCGAACGAGCGGCGCGGCGGTGTCGGAGCCGAAGCCGCCGCCCTCAACGGTACCCGCAACGACCACCTGGGGGTTGTCATAGGGGGCCAGGGCCACGTACCAGGACTGGTCGGGGTTGGGCGGGCGCTCCACCGTCCCGGTCTTGCCGGCGATGTCCACCGGGAACCCGCCGAAGACCCCGTAGGAAGTGCCGGTCGGGGCCATCGCGGCATCGCGCAGCCCGTCGAGGATCACCTTCCGATATGCGGGGTCGATGTCGACGGTGCGGCGCGGCGCCGGTTCGAAGTCCTGAACGGGGCGGCCCAGGGGGTCGACCACGGCATCGGCCAGGTGCGGGCGGACGACCTCGCCGTCGTTGCCGATCGTCGCGTAGGCGACCGCCATCTGCAGCGGGGTTGCCAGCAGGTCGCCCTGGCCGATCGCGAGGTTGACGTTGTCGCCGACCGACCAGGGTCGGTCCGTCTCGTAGCAGCCGGGCTCGTAGAGCCGTTGCTCTCCGCCGCAGGAGTCCGGCTCGGCGGCCTGCGCGTAGAGCTCGTTGCGCCACTCGGGGGTCGGGATCAGCCCGCCGGCCTCATACGGTAGATCGAGTCCGGTCGGCGGCCCGAGGCCGAGCTGCTGGGCCCACTTCTGGATCGCCTCGTCGGTTTGACTGTCGGCCCGATCGCCGAGCGTGTAGAAGAAGACGTCGGATGAGACCTGCAGGGCGCGCTGGAGCTGCAGCGGCCCGTAGACCGCGTCGCCGGCGTTCTTCAGCGGCTCGGGCAGGCCCGCCAACTCGTAGGAGCCGTCGTCGACGATCGTCTCGGTCGCCGTCAGGATTCCGCCGTCGAGCGAGGCGAGCGCGGTGATCGGCTTGAAGGTCGAACCCGTCGGGTACTGGCCCTGGCTCGCGCGGTTGGCCAAGGGCTTCGCCTCGTCGTTGAACAGCGCCTCGTACTTCACCTGGGAGACCGGTGGAGTGAAGACCGCGGGATCGAAGGTCGGGAACGAGCCCATGCCGAGGATCGACCCGTCGTCGATGCTCATCGCGACGAACGCCCCGGGCTTGCCGAAGCTCGCCAGGCCATCCTCCCCCGCCCGCTGGATCTTCGAATCGAGCGTCAGCTTGAGGCTGTTGCCGGTTTCGGGCGGGACCTCGGAGAGCGGCCTGCCGCGCGGCTGACCGAGGGCGTCGACCTGCACCCGGCTCGCACCGTTGCGCCCGCGGAGCACGCTGTCGAACTGGAGCTCGAGGCCGGCGGCACCGATCTGATCGCCCGGCTCGAGGGCCTCGTACTGGGGCTCGTCGAGCTGCTCCTCGCCGACCTCAGCCACGTATCCGAACAGGTGCGGTGCGAGCTCCCCCTGGGGATAGTCGCGCACATAGACCTCCTCGACGGTGATCCCGGGGAACTCGTCCTGGCGCTCGCGCAGGAAGTAGACGAGATCGCGGTCGACGTCCCGCTCGAGCGTCACCGGGCTGGCGGGTAGCTCGCGCGTCTGCCGGCGGATCTCCCGCTTCAGCCGCCGGCTCGGGATGCCCGAAACCTTCGAGAGATCGTCGAGTACCGCGTTGCGCTGTTTCGGCCGCTTCGGCAGTCGATCGGGCCGGACCTGGAGCGAGAGCGCGGTGCGGTTGCGGACCAGCGTCTTGCCGGCGCGGTCGAGGATGTCCCCCCGCGGGGCCTGGATCGAGACCTCGCGGACGCGGTTGTTCTGAGCCTGATCGAGGTACTCCTCAGCGGACAGCACCTCGAGGTACCAGAGCCGGAAGAAGATCACCGCGAACGCGACCAGCGCGATCCCGCTGAGCACGGCTACCCGGACGGCGAACTGCGAGGTCATCGGGCGCTGGTCTTCAGGACGGAACATCATCTAGCCGGCTGCCCCAAGGATGCCACCGCGTCCTACCCGCCGCCGGACGACGCGGCCGTCCTGGACGAGCGCCGGACGCAGCAGCCGCCGGACCAGCGGGAACAGGGGGATCGCGAGCAGGGCCCCGAACAGCGCCTGGGCGGCGATCTCTCGCAGGACCAGGAGGCTGACCGGGGCGTCGACGCCAAGCATCAACTGCATTGCCGCATAGATCGCGGCGGAAACGCCGGTCAGCAGGCCGGTCAGCAGCGGCGGCACCAGCGAGCTGACGACGTCATAGCCCTCGCGCCAGCGCCCCGCCAGGTACCCACCCGCCATCAAGGCGAGCGAGGTGACACCGAGGGTGGTGCCGAGCGCGGAGTCGAGCAGCAGACCAGCGAAGAAGCCCGAGACGGCGCCGGGGAGCGCTCCGCCGAGCAGGCCCATCGTGACCACGACCACCGGGACGACGTTAGCGACCGAGCCGAGCAGCGGCAGCTGGGAGAAGAAGGAGAGCTGCAGGAGGACCGAGACGAAAACGATCAAGGAGACGGTGAGCAGGATCCGCGGGGTGAAGATCACGACGGGCCCCCGGTGAGGACAGCGACCGAATCGAGGTTGGTCAGGTCCGCGTACGGAGTGATGTGGACCTGCTGCCGCAGCTCCTGCTCGCCGACCTGCGACTCGCGAGCCTCGCCGATCGGGATGCCGGCCGGATATCTCGAGGGCAGCGACGGGTCGTCGATCCCGGCGGTGATTACGCCCGCCCCGGGCTTGACCTCGTCGTCGCCCTGGATCAACCCGAGCAACAGATCCTTGGGGTCCCCGACGACCGGGCCGACGACCCCGAGCGGGCCGCCCTCGAGGACCTTGGCGGTGACACTGCTCTCCTGGTCGCTGAGCAGGGTGACGCGAGCGCTACCGCCGTCCACCGCGCTGACCCGGCCGACTAGCCCATCCCCGTCGACCACGGCGTCGTCGACGGCGACCCCGTCCGAGCTGCCCTTGTCGATCCGCATGATCTGATTCCAGGTCGAGGCCGAGCGGGCGCTGACGCTGGCGTCGACCACGGTGTAGGCAGCGAGCGGATCGGCGTCCGCGATCTTCGCGATCTTGCCGCGCTCGAGGCCGGCGGCGAGCTCCTCCTCGGCTTCGGTCAGCTGCAGGCGAAGGTCCTGCACCTCGGCGCGCAGATCCTCGTTCTCTCCCCGCGCTGCGAAGGTCTCGTCGAACCAGTTGACCAGGTCGCGGAACGGCTTCAGGGCCTGATTGGCGCCATCCTCGAGCGGCGAGAGGACGGAACCGATCCCGTTTTGGGCGCTGTGCAGCGGGCCGCTCTCGCCCTCGCTGAAATGGGTGCTGATCAGCACCAGGCAGGCGACCACGAGCAGAACCAGTACCGCTCGGCGCCGGCGTACCTGTCTGCGGTACATCGGCCCAGTCCCTACCGGCGGCGGCGGCCGCCGTCTCGAGAGCTGACCTGGTGGATGACCTCGAACTCCTCCAGCGAGCGGCCCGACCCGACCGCCACGCAGGTCAGCGGCGAGTCGGCGAGCTGGGCGGGCATCTGGCACTCCTGCCGGAGCCGCTCATCGAAGCCCTGAAGCAGCGCGCCGCCTCCGGCAAGGGTGATCCCCCGGTCCATGATGTCCCCGGCGAGCTCCGGCGGCGTGCGGTCGAGCGTCTCCTTGACGGCGCCGACGATCGCGTTGACCGGCTCGCTCAGGGCCTCGCGCACCTCCTCTGAGGTGAGCATCACCGTCTTCGGCAGGCCGCTGACGATGTCACGGCCGCGAATCTCGGTCTTGATCTCCTCGCTCAGAGTGGTCGCCGAGCCGGCCTCGAGCTTGACCTCCTCCGCAGTCTGCTGGCCGATCATCAGCTTGTGCTGCGCCTTGCAGTGGCTGACGATCGCGTCGTCCATCTCGTCTCCGCCAACCCGGATCGACTGGCTGACGACGATCCCGCCGAGCGAGATCACCGCCACCTCGCTGGTTCCGCCGCCGATGTCGACGACCATCGATCCGGTCGGTTCCCCGACCGGCAGGCCGGCACCGATCGCGGCGGCCATCGGCTCCTCGATCAGGTAGGCCTGGCGAGCGCCGGCCGCGAGACAGGCCTCCTCGACCGCACGCTTCTCGACCCCGGTGACGCCAGAGGGCACGCAGACGACCACACGCGGGTGGGCGAAGCGGTTCTGATGGACCTGCTGAATGAAGTAGCGCAGCATCTCCTCGGTCACGTCGAAGTCAGCGATCACGCCGTCCTTGAGTGGTCGGATCGCCTGGATCGTGCCCGGTGTGCGCCCCAGCATCCGCTTTGCGTCCATGCCGACCGCGTGGACGGCGCCGGTGCGTGAATCGACGGCGACCACCGACGGCTCCGAGAGCACGATGCCCCGGCCGCGAACGTAGACGAGCGTGTTGGCGGTGCCGAGATCGACGGCCATGTCGCGGCCGCCGAATCCGGTCATGTAGCTGAAGATGCCCATCGTTCTTGCTGAAGCCTCGAAGGTAGGGGAAGTGGACTCTGTCGGAGGTCTGGGGCGGACCGACTAATAGGTCGATTGCATCCACCGGCGTTGAGCCGGCCAAGCCCGCCCGCGCCGCTAAGTCTTCCCGCACACGCCA
>Ga0210106_1000046_pt1 | contig 13798 bp, 13 predicted proteins | sample Tolay_CordC_D2_FD_185580 | JGI IMG/M metagenome (GOLD analysis project Ga0210106, IMG submission 185580) | Wetland microbial communities from the San Francisco Bay, California, USA, that impact long-term carbon sequestration - Tolay_CordC_D2... | ecosystem: Environmental > Aquatic > Marine >...
AACGCTGAGCGAGGATATTAAAAGCGGTTCGCTTTGTGGTCTGGGGAAAACCGCACCCAATCCGGTGCTCACTTCCCTCAAGTATTTCCTGGACGAATACGAGGCCCACGTTAGAGAAAAGCGGTGTCCGGCCCTGAAGTGTCGCGCCCTCACCGCCTTTTACATCGACCTGGAAAAGTGCGCCCGGGGATGTGACGTCTGTGTGGGCTGCTGTCCGGTGGAGGCCATTTTCACAACCACGGGAAGAAAGAAAGCGGTCGACCAAGAGTTATGTGTCAAATGCGGGGAATGTATGGTGGTCTGTCCTCCGGAATACGACGCGGTGGAAAAGGTTTCGCCGCCTGAACTGGCCCCCATTATCGAGCGATCCCCTGAGAAGAAATAGGCAAGCGACTGATCAAAGATCATCTCCATCGCCACTGAACGAGTGTACCGAATCACGTTAAAGCAAGAGTAACTATGGTCAATCTGATAGTCGACGACAAAAGAATCAAGGTGGAAGAGGGAAAGTCCGTTCTCCAGGCGTGTCTCGAGAACTCCATCTTTATTCCCAATATGTGTTTTATCAAGACACGGGAGCATCCCCACGCCTCCTGCAGGTTGTGCTTTGTGGAGATCGACGGTCTTGACCGCCCGGTGACCTCGTGTACGGAAAAAGTTCGCCAGGGTTTGGTGGTAAGAACAGCCACCCCGTCGGTGAGACGCCTTCAACGTATGGCCTTCAAGCTTCTCATGTCTGCGCACCGTTGCCATCCCAAGGTCTGTCCAGCCAAAGATGGTTGCCAGCTGATCCGCACCGCCAAACACCTCGAGGTCGGTTTGAATCCGCGGCCCCTGGAGCGCTTAGAGCGGGATGTGGAGGAGGAAGTCGACCTCATTTTCTTCATCTATTATCCTTTCCGCTGTGTGCTTTGCGGCAAGTGCGTTTACGTTTGTGGGCAAAGAAATGACCACAATCCTCTGACTTTTGCCAACCGAGGTTTTGACACGGTGATCGGTTTTTTTGCTAGTGGAGATCCGGCCGATGTCCCCTGTCACCATTGCGGTGCCTGCGCCAACGTTTGCCCCACCGGTGCCCTGGTGCTCAAACCAGAGTACACCAAAGCGGCCACAACCAACCGCTAATCATCACACCTATTAGCCCGGATATCTCATGAATCACTTGCTGCGACCACGGATATGGCCGTCCTTCCGGGCGTCCTCGGGTATCGGCCCCTGCGACGTACCGTTCAGGTACGCCTCGGAACCAACACCCTGCGGTTGCCCGGTGGCACAACTATCTTCGTGGTCTCGCGACAGCAATTCATGAAATATCCGGGCTAGAAAAGAGGCTGGTACATACCCATCCGCTGCGTTACCCGTTGCAGATAGTCGCTGGTTTCTCGAGGTGTCCGCTGTCGGAGCACCTGGTAGAGCTGCCCTGGAGCCATACTTTGGGTGGGATAGCGACGGATGATCTTTCGCTGAATGGAGGTGGGACCCCAGTTATAACCACATACTGACAAATAGAGATTTTTCACCGGGTTGGCTTCTGCGACAAAATGTTTATAGATCAGCAAATTGAGGTAGGCTGCTCCCAATTCGATATTATATGCAGGTTGATAGAGGTAGTTGGCGGGAAGGACGCGATCCCTTCCATAGACATACTGATAGGCCTCTCTACCCCCATAGATGGGCACCAGTTGCATGAGTCCATAGGCTGGAACGTGGGAGCGGGCCATGGGATCAAAATAGGACTCCGTATGAATTACCGCCATGACCAGCTCAGGACGCAAACGAAATCTTTGTGCCTGCCGTTTCACTTCCGGAATGTAAGGTCGCGCCCTTACCATGGTGTGGTTGGGGACCATCTTGATGGGAACCGAAAGCTTGTAGCGCGACACCCCGTCCTTGCCCACAACGGGCTGCGGTTCCCGTTGCAGCCGGGGGAAGACTTCACGATTGAGATAGCGGTCCAGTGTCTGTTTTGTAACCGGCTCGCCTCGGCTATCGGCGATTTGGCCGGCTAGAATATCACGCCCCGACGGATTGTTGGAGGAGAGGACTTTTGCCAGTTGCCTCTTAATTCGCTCTTTGCTCAATTCGGATATTCGGCTTTCGCTGGTTATGACCATGGTAGCCAGTACCATATCCCCTTTTTCGAAGTTCACATAGGACCGGGTGGAATACTGGTCACTGTAATCTACCCACTCTTTTTTCGTGCTGGTAAGGCTATCCAACCAAATGCGGTCGATCTCAGCCACCATCCGCTCCCAGGCTTGCTGCTGTTCCAGGAGCATTTGATTCCACTCCTGCTCGGTCTCAATGAACAGGTCCTCCCCTTCCTTGGCAAGATCCTCCCATTGCTGCTCTTGGAGTTTCTGTTCATCTGTGTACGTATCTTTTTGACCGAGGGCCACGGTGACAGTAAAGAGCAAAACGGTGGCCAGGCATGTTACCATTACCCTTCGCATAACCCACCTCCAATAGGAGTAGGACATTACTACATATACCGTGTCAAATCTTAGGTATTATCTCTTTTCACAGCAATCGAGTCAACCGAAGCCACAATCAGGAGTTTCCCCAAAAATGGATGGTTGATGTTTATACATTGGAGCTATTGCCGAGTCGAGGTCTCATTTGGAAATGAAATAATGTCTTCCTGGTGTTTCTTCTGTCGTTCCAAGGCTCCGGCCTGGTCACTTCAAGCGCAGCTGCGTGCGGGGTAAGGCGCCCCCTCCCTGTTCCCCGTTCCTGCGGAACGGGGCCAGGGGCTCCCCCACCCACAGCTGCGGAAGTGGCACGGGCCTCCCACCAGTCACTCAGAAGAAAGACCAGGAAGGCCAAAGGGGGAGGCTGCGAAACAACGAGCACCTGAGCCTCCTCTCCTTCCACTCTTAGCCCCGCAAAGGCCAGCATGAAGATTTGGTGCATTTTCAAAAGCGACACTGCCATAAAATGGCGCGAAAATGCCCCAGCGAGCGTAATCCCCAGTCCGCCAGGGGGGACTGGGGTTAGCGAGCTAATTCAAACAAAATTGAAACCTTCCTTACATTTCGAATCCCGCTCTAGTGGGATTCAATTGCTTGTTGTGGAGTAGCCTTCCCCTTGGCCTGTGTCGCTCATAACATTTTGGGGAAACTCCTGGTAACATTCGGAGTTCCAATGCCAGGGCTAATTCGTTATAATCCGTAGCTGGGTATTTTGCAGAGGCTTCTGAAAGCATTGTGGGGTTTCAGAGATAACCCGCTGAAAAAGGATTTTCCTATGCCGCAGATCGGTCCCGGAACGTATGTAACCATGGAATATGACGCCTCTCTGGAGTCAGGGACCAGAGTGCTGGGAACGAATAAGAAGGACCCGTTGGTCTTTCGCTTTGGCTCAGGTGAGGTCTTGCAGAAAATAGAACAGGAAATATTAGGCCTTCATCCTGGAGCCGAACGGGAATTCATGGTTGAGCCTGAGGAAGCCTTCGGGGAGTTCGATGATTCCAGGGTTCTCCGGGTGCCACTGGAAGAATTCCCCAAAGGCAAGAAACTTAAGAAAGGGACGCTCCTTAAGGTAGAAATAACACCGGGCCAAAAGGGTCTCTGTTTCGTGGGCGACATCCAGGAGGATCATTTTGTGCTCGATTTCAACCATCCTCTAGCCGGGAGAATCCTCAAATATCGGGTAAGAATCCTGGACGTCCATCAGATCACTTGAACTGTCACAAAGGGGTTGGCCGGAAATAGTTGCTGACAAGTGGAGTCCAATTTGATAAGTAAAGAAAAAACTGATGGAGAGAGGATCGCATGAACTCCCCCACCAATATGGATCGCAATGCTCGTCAAGCTAGCAACGCCGCTGCGGCCTTCGCAGCCGGGCGGCCTGCGGTCCTGAGTGGGGAATGGTGAATATAGTCCCCTAGAAAGAAAAGTAATTCAGGGCTGCGGGCAAGCAACCGCAGCCTTTTTGTTTGAGGGCTGTGAAACCTTCGCAGCCCTTTTTCTTTTTCCCGCTTAGATAGAAGAGGAGTGTAACAAGTATGCGAACCGACATCGTCCACATTGGTGCAGGAGAACTCACCTACGAAATCCGCAATATCATTGGGGTAGTGGAGAAACTGCAAGGGCTCGGGGTCAAAATCAATTTGGAAAACATCGGTGACCCAGTTGCCAAAGGTGAAAAGATCCCAACTTGGATCAAGGAAATCGTTGCTGGACTGGCCATGGAGGACTGCTCTTACGGCTATTGTCCAACTCTGGGCGTTTCGGAAACCCGGGAATTCCTGGCAGCGGTCAATAATCAAAATGGCGGCACCAGGTTAAGCCCGGAAGATATCATTTTTTTTAATGGTCTCGGCGACGCCATCACCAAAATCTACGGTTTTCTGCGACGAACCGCGCGGGTGATCACCCCCTCACCCACCTATACGACCCATTCTTCCTCAGAGGCTGCCCACGCTGGATCGCCTCCGGTTTGCTACCCCCTGGATCCCTATAACAACTGGGACATAGATACAGAGGAGCTGCGCAAGCGAGTGAGATACAATCCCGCTGTTGCTGGTATTTTGCTTATAAACCCAGACAACCCCACTGGCGCAGTGTACCCGGAAAGCCTACTCCGAAAAGTAGTGGCCATTGCCAGAGAGTATGATCTCTTTATCATCGCCGACGAAATCTATCAGAATTTGATCTTCAATGGCCACAAGACTAAGCCGCTCGCTGCAGTCATCGATGAGGTGCCGGGCCTTTCCATGAAAGGGATCTCCAAAGAACTGCCTTGGCCCGGCTCACGCTGCGGCTGGATTGAAGTTTACAATGTTGACAAGGATCCGTTTTTTGCCTCATATGTTGAGAGCATTGTGAACGCCAAAATGGTGGAGGTATGTTCCACTACTCTGCCCCAGAAAGCGATTCCCCACATCTTTCGGCATCCGGAGTACCCAGCCTACATCGACAGCCGGCGACAACGCTATCAAGAGTTCTCCAAGATTGCCTACCAAACACTCAAAGATATCCCAGGGGTGCTGGTCAACCGCACCAACGGCGCTTTTTATATGTGCGTGGTCTTCGAGGACGGCCGCTTGAATCATGGGCAAACCCTCCCCATCGCCAATCCCGAGGTGAAAGATTTGGTGGAGAAACTTACCTCTAGTGAAAATATTCAGCCGGATAAGCGGTTTGTCTACTATTTGCTCGCTGCTGCCGGCATCTGCGTGGTGCCGCTCACCTCTTTCAGCACGGACCTCCAGGGTTTCCGCTTTACCCTTTTGGAGCAAGACGAGGACACATTTCGCCAGATGATCGAGAAACTGGCTATGAGCATCACCAATTACTTGGAATCATGAAATCTCCAATGGTTTTCTTTCTCATAAAGATACTCGCCCTGGTGATCCTTCTTGTCTTGGGCTGGGAGTTTTGCTGATGGGGCTTGGGAGTAAGACCTCTCATGCCCTGGCGCTTGAAGGGTTCTTTGCGAGAAAGTCCAGAAGAGTTCACTTTGGTCGATGTGAGGACGGCTTTAGAGTATGAGCTTTTCCATATACATGGCAGCAAGAATCAGCCGAACCTTCTGCTCCACCCCGAATTTTTCAAAGCACAGGACCCGAGGAAGCCGCTAGTGATCATATGCATGACGGGCCACCGTTCGTCTGTGGTTGCCTATCGTCTCAAGAAGCGAGGATTCACAGAAGTTCATAATCTTACTTTTGGTATGCTCGGTTGGCTGTTGAGCGGGGGGAAGACCGTTAGAGAAAAAGAGTAATAAAGAATCGGCGCCCATAAGGACCCGTTTTGGGCTGCCCCCGAAGGATGCTCTTGACGCCTTTCCTTATACAGAAGTCTACTGGAGTAATTGAGTGGCGGAGCTTATGAAATCCCAAACTCCAAGCACCAAATTACAAGCAAATCTCAAATTCCAATATTCAATGACCAAAACACAAAACAGGTTTGGAATTTCGAAACTGGGGACCCGCCTGCAGGGTGGGGAGTCCAAGCGAAGCGCGGACAATTTTGGTCATTGTGATTTGTTTGATATTTGTGATTTGTTATTTGGAATTTTTAATCACTCTAGTACTCCGAAACAGGTCGCATTCTATACCGGCAGAACCATTGAACTCTGATCTAGTCCTTGGGACTAGGTTTTCGATGCTGAATCAATAAGGAGAACCTACTAAACCATCTTTCTTTTTCTGCTCTTTGGCGCTGTAGAGCATCTCATCTGCCTTTTTCAGTAGTGATTGAGGATTATTCACCCCAGCATCACCCATGGAGGAGAGTCCAAAACTAACGGAAACGGTTATGTGTTCTTCTTCTACATCCATGGGGTTTTTATGAAAATAGTCCTGCAGACGTTGGATAAGCAGGAGACTCTCTTTCGTGCTTATACCCGGGAGGATGATGACAAACTCATCCCCAGCATATCTGGAAACCACATCACTACCACGGGTCAACTCCTCTAGAACACCAGCTACATATCGCAGTAAGTCGTCACCTCGGTCGTGACCATATCTATCATTCACAGCCTTGAAATCATCCAAGTCAAGGAAGGCCACGGTCAAATTTGTTTTGTAGCGCACGGCCCGCTTGTATTCCCGCTGCAACACCTTCTCCATCACCCTGCGATTGAGCAAACCCGTAAGCGGATCTCTCCAGGCAAACCATTTCAGTTTTTCATGCGCGGTAACGTTGGACAAACAAATCGAGACCTTGACAGCCAGCCGTTCAAGCAGCCTGGTGTCCATTCCCGGTCGGTACCGTAGTCTGGAAAGGTCTGCTTGGTTCAGACTTCCGATTATTTCACCATCAAGGGTTAGCGGGGCAATGGCAAGAGAACGAATAAAGTACATTTGCCCTTGAGGAAGAAGTTGATGATACGGCTTAAGATCGCCGCTGAGCAGTATCGGCTGGGTCTCGTTGGCAATCAGCTTGAGAAAGGCATCTTTGTCTATGACGTTCAAGCGTTCCTTGAGGGCTTTCGAGGACTCCAGCATTTTAATCAGGTCTGAGACTTCGCTTTGGTCGATCATCGAGATCCAGACATAGGGTACTCCAAATTTATCTCTGATTTCGGTAAGGAGTTTCTCAAAAAGATCCCTGAAATTGAGGATTGACAAGATACTGATTTCAATGTCAAAAAACTTCTGGGCAATTTCCTCATTTATCCTGAGAGTTTCGAGCAGATCTTCCATACTAGTAGCACCAGTCAGTCATTTACCGCTTCCCGCTTACTGCTCACTGCTTACTATTCTAATAAGGTTCCCGGCACTATGGCCTCGTCGCCGTACTTGTCTGAAATAGTGTCCAGAGCCCTGTTCAGTCTCTTCCTTTTTGGCGCTCCCCTTCTCTGCTCAAAAAGAGCGAGTTGCCTCTCTTTATCAGCAAGGTCTAGCTGAGATAGTGATATGCCAAAAAGCCTGACTGGTCTTTTGCTGACCTCTGTCTTGCTCAGAAGGTCGCAGCAACTCTGGAATATCTCCCGGCCGTCATCGGTGGGCTCTTGAAGAGTGACTGAGCGCGTAATTTGGACAAAGTCATGGTATTTAACCTTGAGAGTGACAGTCTTGCCTACAAAACCATGGCCTCGAAGCCTTTTTGCCACCTTGGTGGCGAGAGAAAGCAGTACTCTTCTTGCCATAGTCATGTCCAGGATATCTTCCCTATAGGTTTCCTCGTGGCCAATAGACTTAACCTGGCGCTCTGTTTCCACCTCCCTCTCATCCACTCCCTGGGCAAGGAGAGAAAGATGCAGTCCATGTTTTCCCATCTTCCTATCCAAAAGCTCCAGGGGAACACGCCCCAGGTCACCGATGGTCTCGACCCCGAGGTGAGCGAGGGTCTTGCGAGTTCTCTCGCCCACCCCCCATAGTTTCTCTATGGGCAGAGGTCCCAGAAATTCTTTTACTTTTCCTTCTGGCACGATGGTAAGTCCGTCGGGTTTCTGAATGTCTGAGGCGATCTTCGCTATGAATTTGGTGGGAGCAACACCTGCAGAGGCTGTGAGTCCCGTCTCTGCAACCACTTGCTGTTTGATCTTTTTGGCTATCTCCTCAGGTGGACCGAAAAGGCGTGTAGAACCAGTTACATCCACAAAGGCTTCATCCAGGGACAAAGGTTCAACCAGCGGGCTAAAGCGCTTAAAGATCTCAAAAATCTGCCGGGAAATCTCTTTATACCTCCACATTCTCACCGGCCGGAAAATCCCCTGGGGACACAACCTCATGGCTGTGGCAATCGGCTGAGCTGAATGGACGCCAAAGGTGCGGGCCTCGTAGGAGGCCGACGAGACCACACCTCTCTCCTTGCTACCGCCGACGATGACCGGTTTGCCTTGCAGGTCAGGGTTGTCTAGTACCTCAACAGCGGCATAGAAGGCATCCATGTCGAGGTGGATTATGGCTTTGGCCCAGTTCGAAGTCACCATGGTCTTGGTCAGGTATTCCCAAGCAAAGTAATGACTTTGATTGCTTGTTCACGTGTTTGTTTAGTCCGTTTTGCCGTTTAGGTCGGTTATGCCAGTCAAACCGGCTTAACTGGCTCAACTGACTCAACCTAAAACCCCCTCATCCATTCAGGCTTGAGATCAACCTCGCCTCGCAAAGCCGCATCAATGAGCTCAAGGATTTTCTCCCGGTCTTTGGGCATTCTTGCCTTTATGGGCAGATAATTAGAGGCGTGATTGGCCATAAAAAGTCCACTATTTAAATGAGTATGTTGAAACATTTCTCGCAATTCCAAAAGAAGCTCACTCGTGTCAAGAAGTTCGAACCGACCTGCTCTAAAATCTTCATCCAGGGGAGTACCTGGCAGAAGCATCACAGTGAGGGCCCCAACGTAATTTGGATCCATAGCGCTGAGAAGTTCTCCCGTCGCCTTGGCGTGCCTGAGCGAATCTGAGCGTCCGGCGATTCCCAGCAGTACCGTTGCCGAAAGCTTGATCCCAGCTTTCTTGACCCGCCTCCCTTGCTCGACGAGGTTTGCTGCACTCGTCCCCTTGCAAACTTTCTTGAGGGTTTCATCGTCACCGCTTTCTACCCCCAAGTAAAGAATACCAAGTCCTTTTTCCTGCAGCTGAGCCAACTGGTCGTCGCTCTTCATCTTGATGCTCTTGGCATTACCGTACGCCCCCACCCTTCTCACCCAAGGAAGGTGTTCCTGAATCGTGTCCAATATCCACACCAGTTTCCGTTGGGGGATTATCAGTGCATCGCCATCCATGAGGAAGAGGCGATGCTGGTTGTGCATGTATTTGGAGGCAAACAGGACGTCGGCCAGAATGGTATCGTCATCCTTGATGGTAAAGCGCTTGTCTTTGTACGTTCCACAAAAAGTGCACTTGTTGTGCGAACACCCAAGTGTCACCTGCAGGAGTATACTCATTGCTTCGCTTGGGGGCCGAATGATAGTTCCTTCGTAGTGCATTCCCTCGGATTCATGCATGTCTTACTCTCATCTTTCTTAAGTTTTCAGCTTTCAGCCGTCAGCACTCAGCCTTTCCCTATGCTATCGGCTGCGCGCCAGGCGCAAAGCGAGAAACTGAAAGCTGACCTCTGAGCACTTACCTGATATATTAGATCTTTCGGCCTTTTTTGGAAAGACTTTTCAGAGAAACCCGTACGCGCCCCTCTCTCTATGAACGGCAATGGTACAGGAACTGAGCTACGTCTTGTGAGAAATTCCCTATCTGAGCCAGTAGAATTGACCAAAAAATCTCGAATTCTCGTGCTGGTCGCTGCCCTTTTGGCAGTCTTCTTAGGCGCCCTGGATGCTCTCATCATTGGGGCGGCAATGCCTACCATAGTTGCCGACCTGGGAGGGCTTGAACTCTACAGTTGGGCATTTTCAGCCTACATGCTAACCAGAACCATTGCCTTGCCCCTCTTCGGCAAGCTTGCCGACCTCTACAGCAGCAAGAAGCTTTTTGTTCTCGCGGTGGGAACTTTTCTGATTGGCTCTGTTTTCGCCGGCATGGTCAATAGCATGCCACAACTCGTGTTCCTGCGCGCCCTCCAGGGAATCGGAGCGGGCGGCAATTTTGCTCTCGCCTACATCGTGGTTTCGGAGGTATCTGCTCCGGAAGAGCGCGGTAGAATGATGGGTCTTATCAGCTTTGTCTGGGGAGTTTCAAGTGTTATGGGCCCGTTGCTGGGAGGCCTTATTGTCACCTATTTGACCTGGCCGTGGGTCTTTTACATTAATGTACCCGTTGGCAGCCTGGCAGTTTTCTTTATTGTGAGGTATTTCCAGGAATCACGCCCCAAAAAAACAGACGCAACTGTTGATTATCTTGGCGCCCTCACTCTGACCATCTGTATTCTTTCGTTATTATTTGCTTTTCTCCTGCTCGGAGAAGCTCGCTCTTGGCACTCTCCGGAGCTCCTTGGTCTGTTTTTTCTTGCGGTTGTGGCCGGCGTTATTTTCTGGTACGCAGAACGGCGGGCCGCAGAACCAATCCTCCCCTTGCACCTTTTCCAGATCCCCGGGTTTACCCTCCCCAATGGCGCTGCTTTTTTCAGCAGTTTTGCCATATTTTCCCTGCTGGCATTCCTTCCCCTTTTCATTCAAGGCACTCTGGGAAGAACTGCCGCGGAATTGGGTCTTGTCATGGTTCCCCTCAGTTTGGGGTGGTCAGCCGGTGCCCTGGTATGTGGCCTAGTGGTGAACAGGCTTGGAGAGAAACTGACAGGTGTAGCCGGAGCTATCCTCATGTTCATCAGTATCGCTCTGACCCTGACCTTCGATGCTACCACTGGCCTAATCTACTTTAGTGTAGTGGTTTGCCCAATTGGTATTGGTATGGGCTTTGTTTCGGTGGCAACTTTGATAAAAGTGCAGAACAGCTTGCCTGAGAGTGACTTGGGAGTTGCCACTTCATCTCAGCAATTTGCCAGAACCCTGGGTGGTACCATAGGCATTGGGATTTCCGGGGCCATGGTCTCTCATTATCTTGACAAGGCCATCAATGGCCTTATGAATTCGCCACTCCGGGCGGAGATTCCACCAGAACTGGCAGCCCAGCTCTCCCACAGTCTTCAGGAATTCCTGCAGCCGGACATGGTAGGGTCACTATCCTCCACAGCCCTCAATGCCATCCGGGAATCCATCGGCAAGGGTGTAGAGGCTGTGTTCTGGACGGCGTTGCTGGTATCCTTTATCAGTATTATTATGTGTAAAATGATGCCAGGAAGGAACGTCAAACCGTGATACCAACAGAGAAAGAATGCCATGCTTTGATGGACCAGTACCGGATGTTGGACAACATCAGAGAGCACAGCATTGTGGTTGCAGACATCGTGAGAGTCATCTCTACGGGTCTTGTTAATTCTGGTGTCAAGATTTCCGTGCAGAAAGCGGTGGCAGGTGCTTTGCTACACGACATCGCCAAAACTCAGTGTATCCAGAGCGGTGGTGACCACGCCACTGTTGGCAAAGAGATATGTCTGCAACACCAGTTTGATGAAATCGCGGACATTGTGGGCGAGCACGTCTGGCTAAAAGATTATTCCCTTGATGGAGTATATTCTGAGAAGGAAGTTGTCTACTATGCTGATAAGAGGGTACTGCACACCTCTGTGGTCACCCTGGCAGAGCGGATGCACGACATCATAGATCGTTATGGTAGAAATGATTCTAGACTCTCCCAACTGGTGCGGATGAATTTTACTATTTGTAAAGGTGTTGAACGAAAGCTATTTTCGCAACTTGATTTCAGATCTGAAGACCTGGCCAGGATGATTTTATAGCTTGAATAACCTGCCTGACTATCATTCTTCCACCCAACAAATACAGCCGGTGGGGCAGAAATTGATGGCGTCCTGAACCTCCAGCTCAGGGTACTTCTCACATTCAATCACCTCAATGTATCCCATGCTTTCATTGCGGCGAAATACCTCAGGACAGACTTCTACGCAGCCATCACATTCGACACATTCACCCAAGTCAACCTCAGGAACCTTCGCCACAATTCATCAGCCTTCCTATGCGGTTATCCTTTTATCACCGTCTTTAGCCTAGAGGGGCCACAGCTCAGTCTTCTTGCTCCAAGAAAACGTCTGTGATGTCAGTTGTCAGTCGTCCGTTGCTCCAGTTTTTTACCTACTATAATGAACCCAGCAACAATAACAAATTGCTACGGACTACGGACCACGGACCATACCCTATTTACCAGCACAGCCGATTAGAACATGGCATGCGTGGAGAAAATAGTACTGCCTAGATTGCTGGATCCCTTCCTACCCAGTCTCTGGCTTCCAAACTCTGCCCAGTGACTGCAGTGTCAGCCCTGGCGAGCCAGACAAAAACAGGTGCTATCTCCTCCGGGGTCGGCAGTGTCAGTGGGTCTTCCTGGGGATAGCCTGCTGCTCTCATCTGGGTGCGTGTTCCTCCTGGGTTTACTGCGTTTACCCTTATGGACTCTGCCGCCAACTCATCGGCCCATACCTGGTTGAGACCCTCCACGCCAAACTTGCTTACCGAGTATGCACCCCAGCCTGCCCGACCCTGGTAACCTACTCCACTGGAAACGAATATCACCGATGGGTAATCACCTTTTCTCAATGCAGGCAGAAGTGCCTGGGTGACTAGAAATGGGGCGGTTAGGTTAAGGTGAAGAACATCTTTCCAGCTCTCTGCCGGGTATTCGGCCAAGGGAATCATAGGGGGGCCGAGAATTCCTGCACTATGGATAAGCACATCAAGCTTTTCGTGCAGCCGGAGAAACGCAGCAGCCAGTACTCCCGTACCTTCAGGAGTATTTATATCAGCGGTAATATAGCTGTGCTGCTTTGGTTCAGACAATTCGGCCAAGGATCGGCGCAATACGTTTTCATCTCTTCCATGCAGAATGACGCTGGCCCCGTTTTCGGCAAAGACCCGGGCAACCCCCAGACCGATCCCACGGCTCGAGCCGGTGATCAGACAGATCCTGTCGGATAAAATACCAGTGGACATCATTCTGAGTCTCCTCACTTTACCCAAAACGTCCCGTACATAAAGTGGGTAAAATTACCCATTTTTGGTACGGGATAAAATGGGTACAAATCTGCAAATTATTCGTATCTTCAGCTCTTTAGGTCTTCAAAGAAGTCGTCTAATTTATCAAATATGTCCTCAACTATCTTTGCGAGTCTTTCCTTTTTGCCATTGCTGAGAAAATCACGAACGATCTCAAACTTGAGCTGAATTGCCTCCTGCGAACCCAGTACATTGGAAACCAACAAAAAGCTCAAATCAGATAAATATCTTTGGCGGAAGGAATCGTGCCATGGCGCCAACTGTCCAGAAATGGCCTCTATCGTATCCGAGGCATGTAAGAGGTGCTCATCATCCACTGGCACCTCTCCCTCCACTTCCACATATGGACAATAGGGCAGATGGAAGTCCACCACCGCCTGCGGCAGAGAAACCCCCAACCTCTGCCACTGTTCCTGGCTCAGACCCTTTGCCTGCCGGCTGTGCTCAGCCTGTTGTTGGTAATAACCTTTGGACCAAAGTCCGTAGGCCCTACAGCCGAGAAACCTGTCCTGGTAGATTAGACATTCCTGGTTCTCTAAAAATGGACACATGAGAATTTCCACCGGATTCAGAAAAAAGTAGTGAATCATCCGGCTACTCAGCTGGCGCCTTTGCCCGGGCACCATATCTACCAGCAGTTGAACTGCTGTCAGAGCCTCCACCAGGCTCATTTCAGGCAACAGGGAGCAGCAGTGTGTCCGCCGCCGACAGCGGGTGGACGGCAATTGAGCATAGGTCTCCTTCAAAGCCAGTCTCTGCTCGGTTGACCCGGCTAGTAGTTCTCGAATCACTTCTCGCGAGAATGTCACTCGACCTTGACCTCT
>Ga0210106_1000049_pt1 | contig 13730 bp, 13 predicted proteins | sample Tolay_CordC_D2_FD_185580 | JGI IMG/M metagenome (GOLD analysis project Ga0210106, IMG submission 185580) | Wetland microbial communities from the San Francisco Bay, California, USA, that impact long-term carbon sequestration - Tolay_CordC_D2... | ecosystem: Environmental > Aquatic > Marine >...
AGCGAGGTCGCCGCCGATCGCCGACCCGCCCATGCCGCAGACGACGAGGCCGACCGACTCGACCGGCTCGATCTTCGCCGACGAGAAACGCCACAGCGCGTCGCGCAGATGCTCGGGCAGGGCCATCGTCGCGCCGTACTGGTCGCCGGAGTCGAGCTCCGCCAGACGCTGCCCCAGGTCGCTCATGCGGTCTCACCCGGTCCCACCCTGGCGCCGGCGCCGAGCGCCGCGGAGGCGGAGATCGTCGCGCCCTCACCGATCACCGAGCTCTCGGGGACCGAGGCCCCTTGCTCAACGGTTACGCCGGCCGAGAGAATCGCCCCGACGACCGTGGCGCCGGCACCGATCGTGCAGCGGCCGTGCAGAGCCGAACCCTCGATCCGCGCCCGCTCGCCGATCGTGGTGCCGGGGCCCACCACCGCGCGAGGGCCAACCGTGACGCCGGCCGCGAGGGCGGCGCCGGACTCGACGAAGGCCGGGCCGATGATCTCGGCGCCGTCGCTGATCTCCGCCCCGGCATCGACGTAGACGCCGTCGCCGTCGACCATCTTCCCCGGCTCGGTCTCCACCCGGCGCTCGAGGATGTCCCAGCAGGCATCCAGGTACCGGGCCGGAGTCCCGATGTCCATCCAGTAGCCCTCAAGTCGCCGCGCGTAGAGGCCGGCGCCGACCAACTGCGGGAAGACCTCGCGCTCGATCGAGACGTCCTGATCGGGTGGGACCAGGTCGAGGACCTCCTTCTCGAGCATGTAGGCACCGGCCGAGATCTCGTCGGTGTCGACCTCGTCGGGATCGGGCTTCTCGACGAACTCGATCACCTCACCGTCCTGCCGCCGCCGGACCAGTCCATAGGCGGTCGTGTCGGCGACCGGGTAGAGCGCGAGCGTCGCCCTGGCGCCGCTGCTCTCGTGCCGCTCGCGCAGCTTGGTCAGGTCGAGGTCGGTGAGCGAGTCGCCGTTGAGCGCGAAGAAGCGGTCCTCGAGCAGGTCCTCGGCGAACTTGATCGCGCCGGCGGTTCCGCGCGGCTCCGGCTCCTCGACGTAGCGGATTCTCGGGCCGCCGGCCCCGCCCTCACCGAGGGTCTCGCGCAGCTTGTCGGGCAGGAACCCGCAGGCCATGACGATCTCATCGACCCCGTGCCGGGCGAGCCAATCGACCATGTAGCGCATGAACGGGCGATCGACGAGCGGGATCACCGGCTTCGGCAGCGTCAAGGTCACCGGACGCAGCCTGGTGCCGTGCCCTCCGACGAGGATCAGCGCCTGCAAGCTCCCTCCTCGGCTCGATTCTCAGGAGACGCTCTCCGCATCAGGCCGTCTCATCCGCGAGGGAGCCGGGCTGGCGGCTGAGCGGACGGGCCGTGCCGCGGCCGATCCCCTCGTAGATGATGCCCGCCTCACGCATCGCCTCGGGATCGAGGAAGTTGCGGCCGTCGACCACCACCGGGCTCGCCATCTCCGCCGCCATCGCTCGCCAGTCGAGCGCCGCGAACTCCGGCCACTCGGTGACCAGGACCGCGGCGTCGGCGCCGCGCAGCGCCTCCTCCGCCGAGCCGGCCATCTCGACCGAGGGCAGCAGGCCGGAGCCGTTCTCGCGCGCGACCGGGTCGAAGGCGACGACCTGGGCGCCCTCACCCTGAAGGCGCGCCGCGAGCACCAGGCTCGAGGCCTCCCGCATGTCGTCGGTGTGGGGCTTGAAGGCGAGGCCGAGGAGGGCCACCCGCTTACCGGCCAGCGGGCCGAGATGCCGGGCGAGCTTGCCGAGCACGCGCCGCTTCTGCAACTCGTTGACCTCGATCACCGAGTTGAGCAGCTGGAAGTGGTACCCCGAGTTGCCGGCGAGCTGCTTGAGCGCGGTCACGTCCTTCGGAAAGCAGGAGCCCCCGTAGCCGATCCCGGCGTTGAGGAACTGCGGCCCGATTCGCTCGTCGAGGCCCATGCCGCGCGCCACCTCGGTCACGTCGGCACCGACCTCCTCGCAGACGTTGGCGATCTCGTTGATGAAGCTGATCTTCGTGGCGAGGAAGGCGTTCGAGGCGAGCTTGATCATCTCGGCGCTCGCGACGTCGGTGCGCACGAGCTCGCCGCCGAGTGGCCGATAGGCATCGGCAACCGCGTCCGCGGCCCACTCGTCACCGCGGTCGGCCCCGATCACCACCCGGTCCGGATGCAGGAAGTCGGCGACCGCCGAGCCCTCTTTGAGGAACTCCGGACAGGAGACGTAGGTGAGCGAGGGCAGGTCGCGGCGGATCGACTCGCCGGTCCCGGCCGGCACCGTGCTCTTCATTACCAGCGCATGCTCGGAATCGCCGGAGAGCTGCCCGACCACCGCCTGCACTCGGGAGAGGTCGGCATCGCCCGAGTAGGTAGGCGGCGTGTCGACGCAGCAGAACAGCAGCCGGACGTGATCGAGCAGATCGCCCATCGACGTCGTAAAGTTGAGCCGCTCGGCGTTGCCGCGCACGAGCTCGGGCAGGCCGGGCTCGTGAATGCCGACCTCGCCCGCCGACAGTGAGCCGATCTTGTCGGCATCGACGTCCATCGCCCAGACCTCGTGGCCCTGCTCCGCGAAGCAGGCCGCGGTGACCAGGCCGACCCAGCCGACGCCGACGACGCCGATCGGCTCCGGCGCGCCGCTCTGGTTTTCGCTGCTCTCGCTCATCGGGCGGGAATGGTCGCAGGCCCGGCGCTCACGCGCGCCGAGCGCAGCCCTCAAGCGCTACGCCTCGCGCATCGAGGCCGCCATCGCCAGCATCTCGGCCTCGCCGATGCTCTGGACCAGCGTGTTGTTGAGCCAGTAGGAGTTTCCCCTCTGCTTCCAGCCGACCAGCCGCAGGCGGCCGCCGTCGTAGAAGAGGAGATACTCGCGACCGTCGATCTTCCGCACCTCGGAGGCGTTGCGAAGGATCGGTGGGTCCTCCCAGGTGGTGCCCATCACGCCGTAGTACTCGGTCAGCGTCGCAGGCGTGGTCAGCGCGATCACCGTCTTGTAGGCCGACTCCTTCTTGTTGTCTTCGTTCTCGTACTCGTAGGTGCGCGAATCGGTGCTGAAGGTCGACCCGGGGACGACCGCTGTCGGGTAGAAGACGGGGATCCCGAGTCGGCGGGCGTTCTTTTCAGCATCGGCCTCGAAGCGGTCAGCCAGCGTCGGGAACTTTTGGTCGGCGAGCGAATCGGTGGCGACCACGTCGGCGCCGTCGCCGTCGTCCTTCTTGCCCTTCTTCTTGCCCTTGCCCTTCTTCTTGTTCGACTTCTCGCCGCCGCGCTGGCCGGTCGAGCCGACGCCGTTGAGGAACTCGTCGATCGCCTTCTCCACCTGTTCGTCGGTCGAGGTGACGAACGGGTCCTCGGGGCCGCCGATATCGCCCTCGAAGTGGACCTCGTTGACCGGCACGTCCCTGACCGCGGCGAACGACTTCAGGATCCCGATCACGTCGCTGCCGCTGTCGATATCGGAGCGCGTGTAATCGGTGAAGATGTCGATCAACTCGGTGCCGATCCCGACTCCCGCCACCGCACCGAGCAGCTCGCGCGGCTCGATTTTTTGGCGGGCCTCGCGCAGGAAGTCCTGCTGACGGGCCGCGCGGACCAGGTCAGTGTCGGTGTGCCGGTAGCGGACGTACTGCAGCGCCTTGAGCCCACAGAGGCGCTGGTAGCCGGCGTTGATGTCGATCTCGGCGTAGTCGTTGGCGACCGTTCCGTCGTTGACGTTGAAGTACTCGCGGTCGACGTCGATGTAGACGCAGTCGATCGCGTTCACCGCGTCGGCGAAGCCGTCGAAGTTGATCTCGACGACGTGGTTGATGTCCAGGTCGGTGAACCGCTTGACGGTCTCCAGCGTCTTCTTCTCGCCGCCGACGGCATAGGCCTCGTTCAGCTTCGCGGGGCCAAGCCCGGGTACGTCGACCTTGAGATCGCGCGGCAGCGAGAACAGCGAGAGGACCTCCTTCTCGGGGTCGACGCGCAGCAGCATCGTCGTATCCGAGCGGGCGCCGGCGTCGGGGTCATCGCCGGCGCGGCGGTCGGAGCCGATGATCAGGATCGTCTGCGGCTCGTCGCTCTCGACGTTCGTGAGCTGTTCGCCGATCCCCGGGATCGGCTGTAGCTGCGCGGCGATGTCCTGGACGAAGAGCAGGCCGACGACGGCGACCGAGGCCGCGATCGAGGCGACGATCAGGACCGAGCCGCTGAGGAAGCGCAGCCAGAGGTTCGAGGAGACGGACTCGAGCTCGGCGTCGCTGACGGCCGGGGCGACGGGCGGGCGCGACGGCGGCAGCGGGCGCAGGGCTGCCTGCTCGGTTGCGGGAGTCCCAGGCGGAACCGCATCATCGGAACGCACCCCGGCACCGGCAGCATGGACCGCGGTGACCTCAGAAGCCTCCGGGGGTTCAGGGGCCTCGGGGGCCTCGCCCGGATCCTCGGCAGGCTGGTCCTGGTCTGCGGCGGAGGCGTCGGCCGGTGGTCCGGCCGCGGCCGCATGATCAGCGGCCTCCACCTCCGCGGCGGGCTCCCCCGCGGCCACCACCCACTCCTCGTCGGTCGGCTGGGTGGGCTCGCCGCCGGGCTCGGCGGCCTCGGCGGCCTCGGCGTCGCTCGCGATCTCGGCCTCGATCCGGGCGAACTCGTCGGTCAACCCGAGGCCGGAGGCCTCGGTCTCTTCGGGCTCGAGCCCATGGTCATCCCCCTCGCCCCGGGGACCCTGGAGCGGTTCGGCCGGGCGCGACGGCTCGGCCGGCTCAGGGGCACCTTGGTCGCGCTCGTCCTCGGAGCCCGGCCCGTCACGCTCGACGTCGCTCACGCGCTGCCGTCGCTTTCCAGGGCCGGCCGCAGCGCGGTGGCGAAGTCGCAGAGAGCGCGGCGGTAGGCCCCGAGCGAGGCCAGCGACACCCACTCGTCCGGCCCGTGGTGGCCGGCACCGCTGGGGCCGAACTCGACCGCCGGAACACCCGCGCGGATGAACGAGATCGCGTCCGAGGCACCGTCGCGACCAACTCCGGTCACGTCCCCGTCGTGATGGGCGCTCGTCGCGGCGCAGAGGGCACGGACGAACGCGGAATCGGGATCGACCTCGACCGGCGGCCGCGTGAACGTCGAGATCACCCGCGAATCCGGCAGCCCCTCGATCTGGGCGAGGATCTGCTCCTCTTCCTGCTCGGGTAGGTAACGGATATCCACGTCGATCACGCAGGTGTCGGGCACCTTGTTCAGGGCGTCGCCGCCCAGGATGCGACCGAGGTTGATCGAGGGGCGATCGAACAGCTCGGACGACTCCCGGCTGAACGGTAGCGACTCGATGTTGCGGAACACCGCGAACGACTTGAGGATCGCGTTGTCGCCCTCCCAAGGTGTCGAGCCGTGCGCGGCCCGGCCGCTGACCTCCAGGCGCACCGCCAAAACCCCCTTGGCGGCCACCCCGACGTGCATGTCGGTGGGCTCGCCGGTGATCGCGAAGCTCGCCCGCAGCCCCTCGTCGACCAGCAGATCGGTGCCGCGGTAGTCCTCGTCCTCGCTTTCCTCGTCGGGGACGATCGCGAACAGCACCCGGACGTCGCGCTGATCCTTGAGGTCGTTGAGGGCGAGCATCATCGCGGCGGCCGCGCCCTTCATGTCGTAGGCGCCGCGGCCGATCAACCGGTCGCCCTCGACCCGCGGCTCGAACTGCCCCTCGCGCCCCGGCACCACGTCGATATGCCCGTGAAGCACGATCGCCGGGGCCCCCTCCGGGCCGACGGCGGCCGTGAGGATCGGCAGCCCACGGATCTCGAGCTGGGTGGTCGGGATCTCTCGCGCCTCGAGCCAGCCCTTGACGAACCCCGCGCAGAGGCGGATCCCGTCACCCTGGGAGGTGTCGTAACCGATCAGCTTCTCGGCGAGTTGCCGCTCTTCCATTCGGGGAAGGGTAGTGATGAGCCGGGAGCGGGCTGCGGGCTCGAGCACGCAGCCGCGCCGGCCCTTCGACGCGGGTCGCGTCGCGCTCAGCGCTCAGCGACCGACAGAAACGCCTCCGCGCGCTCCAGGTCCTGCTCGGCGACCTCGTAGGCGGCGGACTCCTCCTCGGCCTCCTCGAGGCGCCGGCGGGCATCGGCGATCCGCTCCTTGAGCTCGGCGCTGTCGAGGGTCTCGGGATCCCGGGCCTCCTCTACCAGCACCACCACCCGGTTGGCGAAGACCTCGAGCCAGCCCTCGGCCGCGGCGAACTGCCTGCCCCGTTTGGCGTTGAACTCCTCGGCGCTCTCGTAGAGGCGCAGCTCGTGCGGAACCAGGCGCGCGAGCATCGGCGCGTGGCGGGCGCGGATGCCGAGCTCGCCGATCACGGTCCGTGTCGACACCTGGAAGAGGTCCCCGTCGAAGACCGGGCCCTCCGGGGTTAGGACCTCGACGCGGATCTGTCTTGAGTCGGCCATCAGCTCGGTGGGGCGGTCAGGACCGCGCTAGGCGGTCGCCGCCGCCTCCTCCTTCTCGTCCTGCTCGGCCGCCTCGGCTTCGGCGCCGGCGGCCTCATCCTCGCCCTGGCCCTTCGCGGCCGCGATCACCTGGTCGATCGACCCCTTCATGTAGAAGGCGCTCTCCGGGATGTCGTCGTGCTCGCCATCGACCAACTGGCGAAAGCTCTCGACCGTCTCGGCAACCGGGACGATCTGCCCGGGCGTCCCGGTGAACTGCTCGGCGACGTTGAACGGCTGCGAGAGGAATCGCTCGATCTTGCGGGCGCGGTTGACCATCAGCTTGTCCTCGTCGGAGAGCTCGTCGATGCCGAGGATCGCGATGATGTCCTGCAGCTCCTTGTAGCGCTGCAGCACCTCCTGGACCTGGGTCGCGACCCGGTAGTGCTCCTCGCCGAGGATCGCCGGCTTGAGGATCGTCGAGGTCGAGTCGAGCGGATCGACCGCCGGGTAGATGCCCTTCTCCGAGATCGCCCGCGACAGCGTCGTCGTCGCGTTCAGGTGGGCGAACACCGAGGCCGGGGCCGGGTCGGTGAGGTCGTCGGCAGGGACGTAGACAGCCTGGATCGAGGTGACCGAGCCCTGGGAGGTCGAGGTGATCCGCTCCTGGAGCTCGCCCATCTCCGTCTCGAGCGTGGGCTGGTAGCCGACCGCCGACGGCATCCGCCCGAGCAGCGCCGAGACCTCGGAGCCGGCCTGCACGAAGCGGAAGATGTTGTCGATGAACAGCAGCACGTCCTGGCCGCCCTCCTCGCGGAAGTACTCGGCCATCGTCAAGCCGGTCAGAGCGACGCGGAGACGCGCGCCCGGCGGCTCGTTCATCTGGCCGAAGACCATCATCGTCTTGTCGATCACCCCGGACTCGGTCATCTCGACGAACAGGTCGTTGCCCTCGCGGGTCCGCTCGCCGACTCCGCAGAAGGCCGAGAGACCTCCATAGGAGGTGGCGATGTTGTTGATCAGCTCCTGGATCAAGACCGTCTTGCCGACGCCGGCGCCGCCGAACAGGCCGACCTTGCCGCCCTTCGCGTACGGGGCGAGCAGATCGACGACCTTGATCCCGGTCTCGAGGATCTCCTGCGTCGGGGTCAGCTGCTCGGCCGAGGGGGCGGAGCGGTGGATCGGCCAGCGGTCTTCGCCCGCCACGGGCTCGCCCTCGTCGATCGGCTCACCGAGCAGGTTGAAGATCCGTCCCAGCGTGTCCTTGCCGACCGGCACGGTGATCGGGCTGCCGGTGTCGATCACCTCGTCGCCGCGTCGCAGCCCGTCGGCGGCGTCCATCGCCACGGCCCGGACGCGGTCGTCTCCGAGGTGCTGCTGGACCTCGCAGGTGAGATCGATCGCGCTACGGCCGTCGCCCTCGGGGATCTCGATCTTCAGGGCCGAGTAGATCTCGGGCAGCTTGACCGGGAAGACCGCGTCGATGACGACGCCGATCACCTGCTCGACCGTGCCTACGTTGGTCCCATTTCCGTTCTCGGACATCTCTTCTCCTTCGCTTTTCAAGTCAGTTGGCGTTTCCTACGAGCCCAGCGCCTCGGCGCCGCCGACCACCTCGAGGATCTCCTGGGTGATCTCGGCCTGGCGGACCCGGTTCATCTCCAGTGTCAAGCGCTCGATCATCTCGCCGGCGTTCTCGGCGGCGCTCCGCATCGCCGTCATCCGCGCTCCGTGCTCGGAGGCGGCCGACTCGAGCAGCGCCCGGTAGACGGAGAGGTCGACGTACTCGCCGAAAAGCAGCGACAGCGCCTGCTCCGGCTCCGGCTCGTAGAGCCAGTCGGCGCGGTTGTGGGCGTCGGCGAGCCCGAGGTCCTCGACGGCCTCGGGCTCGGGCAGGCCCTCGCCGAAGACCTCGGCCTCCTGCAGCGGCAGCAGCGTGTGGCGTCGCACGTACTGGGTCAGCGGCGAGACGTACCGGTTGTAGATCAGGTCGACCCGATCGACGTCCCGGTCGATGTAGCCGGCGCTGAGCACGTCGCCGATCGAGCGCGCGTCGGCAAAGCTGGGCCGGTCGGTGAAGCCGATGAACGACTCGCTCACCCGCTCGCCCCGGAAGCTCAGGGTCGAGTTGCCGCGCCGGCCGACGACGTAGAAGGAGGCCTCCGTGCCCTCAGCTGCCAGCTCCTGCTTCAGGATCAGCCCGGCGCGGATGATCTGCGTGTTGAACGAGCCGGCCAGGCCGCGGTCGCCGGTGACGAGCAGGATGCCGACCCGCCCGGTCTCCTCGCGCTGCTGCAGCAGCGGCACGCGCTCGGCCTTCGGCCCGGCCGCCTCGGCGACCTGACGGGTCACCTTGCGAATCGACTGCGCGTAAGGGCGCAACGCCTCGATCCGCTGCTCCGCCCGGCGCAGGCGGGCGGCGGCCACCATCTCCATCGCCCGCGTGATCTTGCGGATGTTCTTGACGGAGTTGATCCGCGTCTTGACTTCCTTCTGGGTGGCCATGGCGTCTGCCCTCTACCGCCGAAACGGTCGCTCTCAGGCAGGGACCTCCTCCGGCTCGCCGGCCTCGGGCTTCGCCTCGCGCTCCTCCTGCGACTTGATCCGGTCGGACTCCCCCTCCTCGAGCGGATTGCCCTCGGCATCGAAGTCGGGCCCGAAGTCGTCGATCATCTCCGCGATCGCGCTGCCCAGCTTCTCCTCCCTGTCGTCGTCGAGCTCGCCGTCCTCGTCGATCGCGGCCATCAGCTCGCTCTGCTCGGAGTGCAGGCGCGTCTGCAGGTCGTCGAGGAACTGCGGCACCCGCTCGGTCTTGATCCGGTCGAGGAACCCGCCGGTGCCGGAGTAGATCATCGCCACCTGGTCGGCGACGGAGAGCGGCTTCCTCTCGTTCTGGTTGAGCGCCTCGACGAGCCGCTCACCGCGGGCCAGGGTTCGCTGCGTGTCCGCGTCGAGCTCCGAGCCGAACTGCGCGAAGGCCTCGAGCTCACGGTACTGGGAGAGCTCGAGCCGGAGCTTGCCGGCGACCTTCTTCATCGCCTTCGTCTGGGCGTTGCCGCCGACCCGGGAGACCGAGATGCCGACGTTGATCGCCGGGCGCACGCCCGAGTAGAAGAGGTCCGACTCGAGGAATATCTGCCCGTCGGTGATCGAGATCACGTTGGTCGGGATGTAGGCGGAGACGTCGGAGGCCTGCGTCTCGATGATCGGCAGTGCCGTCAACGAGCCGCCGCCGAGCGCGTCGGAGAGCTTCACTCCACGCTCGAGCAACCGCGAGTGCAGATAGAAGACGTCGCCCGGATAGGCCTCGCGACCGGGTGGCCGTCGCAGCAGCAACGACATCTGGCGATACGCGTAGGCGTGCTTGGTCAGGTCGTCGTAGATGCAGAGCGCGTGCCCGCCCTTGTACGTGAAGTACTCGGCCATCGCGGTGCCTGCGTAGGGGGCCATGAACTTGATCGGCGCCGCCTCGTCGGCGGGGGCGGCGACGATGATCGTGTTGTCCATCGCCCCGTTCTCCCTCAGTGTCTCCATGAACTGCACGACCGTGGACATCCGCTGGCCGATCGCGACGTAGACGCAGATCAGGTCCTTGTCCTTGTTGCTGATGATCGTGTCGATCGCGATCGCCGTCTTGCCGGTCTGGCGGTCGCCGATGATCAGCTCGCGCTGGCCGCGGCCGATCGGGATCATCGAGTCGATCGCCTTGAGCCCGGTCTGCATCGGCTCCTTGACGCCCTGGCGCTGGACGACGCCCGGCGCCTTGAACTCGGCCGGCCGGAACTCGGTCGTGTTGACGTCGCCCTTGTCGTCGAGCGGCCGGCCGAGCGGGTCGACGAGGCGGCCGAGCAGCTGCTCCCCGACGGGGATCTCGAGCAGCCGGCCGGTGCGCTTGACGGTGTCGCCCTCGACGACCTGGTCCCACTCGCCGAACAGCACGACGCCGACGTTGTCCTCCTCGAGGTTGAGCGCGAGGCCGGTGACGCCGTGGGGAAACTCGAGCATCTCGAGCGCCATCGCGTTGTCGAGCCCGTGGACACGGGCGATACCGTCGGCGACCGAGAGGACGGTGCCGACCTCGGAGAGGTCGGCGGTACCGGTCTCGAGGCCCTCGATCCGCTGTCGCAGAATCGATGAGATCTCGTCGGGCTTGATTTCCATCTGGCTAGTCGTCTCCTTGGTCTCTTTCGAAGTTTTCAGCGAGGCGCGCTGCGGCCGGGCCCGGTCGGGCCTAGGCAGCCTGCGCGACCTCCTTGCGCAGCTTCTCGAGGCGGTTGTGAATGCTCGCGTCGAGAACCATGTTCCCCACCTGCAGCACGAGTCCGCCGATGATCCCCTGGTCCACGACCGTGTTCAGCTCGATCGTCTGCCCCGTCTGCCGCTCGATCGCGCTTCCGACCTCCTCGGCGACGCTCGGGTCGAGCTCGACGGCGCTGGTCACGGTCACCGTCAGCCGCTTGTTCGCCCTCGCCCAGAGCTCGTCGAAGCGACCGCGGATCCTGAACAGGACAGGCATCCGGTGCTTCTCGGCGAGCAACTCGAGGAAGTTGACCAGCTCCGGGTTGGCTCCGGTGATCGCCCGGGAGATCCCTTCCCGCTTCTCCTCCGAGGAGAAGTAGGGGCTGAAGAAGAAGACCTGCAGATCGCGGTTGGTCGACAGGGCATCGGTGACCTCGCCGAGCTGCTCGTGCACCTCCTCGAGGTCCCCCCGCTCCCTCGAGACGTCGAACAACGCCTCCGCGTAGACCCGGGCGATCTCCTCCATCGGCTACTCGCCCCCGCTCCTGGAGTCGCCCGCCAGGGCGGAGAAGTCGACCTCTCGCAGCGCGTCTTCGACCAGCCGCTGCTGATCCTCGGCGGTGAGCGCCTTGCGCGTCACGCGCTCGGTGGCGAGCACGGTCAGGTCCGCGATCTCCTTGCGGATCCTCTCGAGCGAGCGCCTCGTCTCGGCCTCGATGTCCTTGCGCGCGGCCGCGATCAACTCCTCGCGCTTGACGCGGCCCTCCTCGGTCGCCTCCGCCTTCGCGTTGTCGCCGGCCCGCTTCGCGCGGACGACGATCTCGTCGGCCTGCTCGCGTGCCTCCTTGAGCCGCTCCCGGTACTCGGCGAGCAACTCGTCGGCCTCGCGACGCTGACGCTCGGCGGCCGCGATGTTCTCGTTGATCGCGTCGGCGCGCTTCTGCAGCGCATCGCGAATCCGCGGGAAGGCGGCCTTCGAGAGCACGACCAGCGTGAACAGGAAGGCGATCACCGTCCAGATCATCAGGCCGAGCCCGGGCTCGACCAGGAAGGCCCCGCCGCCCTCGTCCTCGGCGGTCTCGGCGCCGAGCAACAGGATGCCGGCTATGTCGCTGACGAACTCCACGCCGGCCTAGAGGAAGAAGGCGATCAGGCCGAAGATGAAGGTGTAGAAGGCGACCGCCTCGGTCAGCGCGAAGCCGAGCCAGCGGATGCTCTGCAGCTCTCCCGCCATCTCCGGCTGGCGCGCCACCGACTCGATCTCCTTGCCGAAGATGAAGCCGATTCCGATGCCGGCGCCGATCGAACCGAGCCCGGCGCCGACGCCGAGTGCGATCGCCTTGCCGGCGTCGGTGATGCCGTCGGCCAGCACCTGTTCGGACGCCTGGGCCAGGGGTAGAAAGTCCATTGGTCGTTGTCTCCTTTTCTAGTGGCTCTCGGCGGTCGCGCCGCCGATGTAGATTGCGGTCAGGATCGTGAAGATGAAGGCCTGAAGGCCGGCGACGATGCCAATCTCGAAGACGAAGAAGGCAAAGGCGGCGGGGAGCGTCAGCCAGCCGAGCGCCGTCACGCCGAGCAGCACGGCGAGTCCGCCGCCCATGAACAGCAGCAGCAGGTGGCCGGCGAGGATGTTGGCGAAGAGCCGCACCGAGAGCGAGACCAGCCGGACGACGTTCGAGATCGCCTCGATCACCCAGACGAACGCCTTGAAGGCGAACGGCATGTCCTCGAGACCGGCCGGCAGCCAGGTCCCGAAGTACTTGAAGAAGCCGTGCTCGCGGATGCCCTCGACGTTGTAACTAGTCCAGACGATCAGCGTCAGCACCAGCGGGACCGAGATGTTGGCCGTGGCCGCGTACAGCGCGAAGGTCGGGATCTCCATCCCGAAGACGTTGACCGGGTGCTCGGTGTTGGTCGGCAGCGGGATCAGGCCGATGATGTTCGAGACGAGGATGAAGAAGAAGAGCGTCGCGAGAACCGGGAACCAGCGCTGGGCTCGCTGCTCGTCGAGGTTGTCCTCGGTGATCTGGCCGGCGACGAGGTTGTAGGCAAGCTCGGTCGTGGTCTGGACCAGGTTCGGCTTCTCCGTCATCCGGCGGGCGATCCAGACCATGCCGCCGATCGTGATCGCCGATGCGAGGGCCAGGTAGAGGACCGCCTTGTTGATCGACATGTCGATCCCGAAGATCGTGATCTCGACCCAGGGCTCGAGCCGGAACTCGTCCTGGGGCTTGAACGACTCGTTCTTGCCGTCGCTGCCGAAGATCAGCCCGAAGGCGACCAGGCCGATGAAGTAGACCGCTGCGATCACCAGCACCTTCTTGCCGGTGCTGAGGCTGCTCCACCGAGCCCTCATCGCTGCGCCCCGCCCTCCTGCAGATGGGCGACGCCCTCGCCGAGCAGGTGTGCCGTGACCAGCGCCGCGGCGAGCAGAGCGGCGGCGAGGCCCGCCTCGCGGTCACCGGCGAGGCCGACGATCAGGATCGCCGCGGCGAGGATCCAGAGGCGGCCGAGCATCGCGGCGGCCGTCAGGCCGAGTGCAGCGGTGCGGTTGGCCGCGCCGAGGGCTTCGGCGCGGCGGCGGTCGGCGAAGGCCTTGCCGACCCGTCCCGCGACCCAGGCCCCACCCGCGGCGAGGTAGCCGGCGATCGGCGCGCCGACGGCGATGAAGACGGGCAGCGCGAGAGCGAGCACGAGCAGGTCGAGGTTGCGCGCAACATCGGCCGCCATGATGCGGGGTGCAGTCACCGACATGAGCGGAGGCGGCGCGCCCTGCGGCTCTCGCCGCCGAAGGCCCTGTAGGCCGTCTCGCCGCGCTCGCGGCCGAGGCGGAGAGGACAACGCCGCCGGGTGGCGAATCGCTTCCCGAAGCTGGGGTGCGTGCGCGCGAAACGCCGGTCGCCGCGATTGTCGAAGTGAGGTGTTTCCATCCTGGAGCGCCGGCCGGTGGTCACCCGCGTCGCCGGCTACATGGCTGCGGGAGCGCGAATATAACCGAAACCGGCCGCCCTCACGGACCGCTTCCGAGGTGGTCACAATGGGCACAAGAGATGGCGCGCACCCACTCTCATCACGGCGGCCCGGGTCAGGGGCCGAGCCCCGACAGGGC
>Ga0210106_1000051_pt1 | contig 13618 bp, 12 predicted proteins | sample Tolay_CordC_D2_FD_185580 | JGI IMG/M metagenome (GOLD analysis project Ga0210106, IMG submission 185580) | Wetland microbial communities from the San Francisco Bay, California, USA, that impact long-term carbon sequestration - Tolay_CordC_D2... | ecosystem: Environmental > Aquatic > Marine >...
AGCTGACCGCTCTCGATCAACAGCAGCAGGTGCCAGGGGGCCGAGATCCCGAGGTCCAGCGCCGCCGCGACCTCGACACCGGCGGCGACCACCGGCACCAGGGCCAGGAGCGCCACGGTGCCGATCACGATCGGCCTCGGCGGCCCCTGAGCCCTTGCGCCGAGCACCCAGACGTGAGCGGCCGGAGTCAGCAGCAGCGCCAGGAACGGGTTCACGAGCCAGATTCCGAGCACGCTCAGCGCGGAGACGATGCCCGCGGCCGCAGCGAGCGTCTGCGACTCGACGCCCAGGGGTGTCCGCAGCGGCCTGATCAGGAGCGCGGTGAGCGCGACGCCGAGCGCGATCGCTGCGAGCGCGACCGGCCCCGCGGCCCCCGCTGAGAACAGGCCCGGGTCGTAGGGGAAGCCGGGTCTGTCGACCAGGCCGATGAGGCCGATCAGGTAGATGAGCAGCAACGCGGCCAGCGGCAGCAGGGCCCGTTCGAGCACCCAAGGAATCGAGCGCCGGGTCGTGCGCGCGTTTCGTCGTCGGTCGCGCAGCCAAGCGTCGGCGCCGGCCACCAGCGAGGGCAGCACCAGGGCCAGCGCCAGCAGCCTCAACGTCCACCCGGGAAGCAGGTTGTCGCCTACCTTCAGGTAGCTGGCCGGGTCAGTCGGAATGCTGGCGGTGGGCTGATCGAGGGTCAGCACCAAGTTCAGGGCGGTGTTTCCGGCCATCGAAAGCGTCTCGCTCGAGACCTCCTCGGGTGCCGAGGAGCCGGGGTCCGGCTGGCGCTCGCCCGATCCCGAGACGGTGACCGCGTCGATCCCCTCGTCAGCGAGCGCGGTGCCGAGCCCGACGCCCACGGGTAGCGCCAGTCGCGTCAACTCCAGCCACGCATCGGTCGGGTAGGCCGGCCGGCCGAACTGGACGGTGCCGATCGCCGCGGCGGTCTCGATCAGCGTTGCGGGCGCGCTGTCGGAATCGGCATGGCCGGGGAAGACGAACGGCGGCTCGCGGTCGGCGACTCCCGGCTGTGAGACGACGATCGCAGCCTCGATGCCCCGCTCGAGCTCGAGCTGGTCGGCCAGCTGCCTGACCCCGTCCGCGCCGTCGCCGCTGCCGGACACCGAGGCGAGCACGATCGTGCGCTCATGGCGCGAGCTGCCGAGGATGTCGGCGAGGCTCAGCAGAGTCGCCGTGGCGGCGGCTGAGGTTGTCGCGCCCCGACCAACCTCTGAGTCCCGGCCGGCGACGACCAGGAGCGTCTCCGCCCGCCGGCCGGGGAGGGTCAGGATCACGTTCTCGGCTTCGACCGTCTCGCCCTCGTAGCTCGTCTCGAAGGTCTGGACGCCGAGCTCTCCGCCGGTCACCGCGCCGAACCGCTCCCGAACCACGTTCGCCACCGCGCGATCACCCGGCGAGCCGGGGGAGCGCTCCGGTGCCAGGTCCGCCAGCGAGCGCGCGATGCGGGCGCTCTCCCTTCCCTTCAGGATCGGGGCGCTGATCGGCCCCTCGAGCGGCTCGGGTGCCCGTTCCAGCGAGAACATGAGGACGACCACCGCCGCGATGACGGGCAGGAAGGCCGCTCGGTAGATCCTCGGGTCCAACATCGGGCTCGGAAACTAGCCCACGCGCTCTAGGGCTCCACCGCCCGTCGAGGCCGGATCCGCGACGCGGCCTCCCTGCCCCCCGGCTCGGGCGGCCGCGAACCTCTTCGCAGAGCGGATTGGGGGAGCGCATCGCCGATCTTGCTTATCCTGATTCACGACCCGATCACCGGCGCCCGAGGAGCCACCATCATCACCACCCACACCGACAGCGAGGCACCCCGCGGTCGCACCGGCCGCAGGAGAACCCTCGTCGGCGGGACAGCAGCGACCCTGGCGGTCGCCGCTGTCCTCGCGGGCTGCAGCAGCGATGACGACTCCGCCGGGACGCAGTCGACCGCGCCGGCGCCGGCGCGGTCGAGCGAGACTGCCGCCAAGGAGCCGCGGTCCGAGGCGATCCCGGTCGGCGCCTTCGACGCGCAGGGCATCTACGAGGACGCCTCGGCCGGCGTCGTCACCGTCCGCTCGGTCATCGGCGGCTCCGGCGGCGTCGGCGGCGGACAGGGCTCAGGCTTCGTGATCAGCGACGGCGGCGAGATCGTCACCAACGCCCACGTCGTCACCGACGCCCAGGCGACCGGTAGCACCGACGTCCAGCAGGCGGACGAGGTCTTCGTCGAGTTCACCGACCGCAACCAGGTGCCGGCGGAGATCGTCGGCGTCGACCTGAACGCGGACATCGCGCTGCTCGAGATCGATCCCGATGGGCTCAGCTTCAAGCCGCTGAAGCTCGGCGACTCGGACAAGGTCCCGGTCGGTGAGCCGGTCGCTGCGATCGGCAGCCCGTTCGGCCAGGAGCAGTCCCTCTCGATCGGGATCGTCTCCGCCACGGACCGGTCGATCGAGTCGCTGACCGACTTCCGGATCGACGGTGGGATCCAGACCGACGCATCGATCAACCCCGGCAACTCGGGGGGCCCGCTGATCAACCCCGAGGGCGAGGTGATCGGCGTCAACCAGCAGATCAACACGACCTCCGGCGGCAACGAAGGCGTCGGCTTCGCGGTCCCCGCGAATCTCGTCAAGCGCTCGGTCGATGACCTTCGCGATGACGGCACCGCCGAGTACGCGTTCATCGGCGTGACCAGCGTGCCGCTCTATCCACAGCTGGCGGACCGCCTGAAGGTCGACGCGCCAACCGGGTCGCTCGTCGTCCAGGTCACCAAGGACAGCCCCGCTTCCGACGCCGGCCTGCAGGGCGCCGGCGACGAGACGATCGACTTCCAGGGCCAGGAGATCGAGGTAGGCGGCGACGTGATCGTCGCGATCGATGGTGAGCAGCTGATCGGCGAGAGCGATCTCTCGAGGCTGATCACCGAGGCGCGGCCGGGCGACAAGGTTGAGCTCGAGGTGATTCGCGACGGCGACCGCAGAACGATCGAGGTCACCCTCCAGGCGCGTCCCAGCTCGCTGAGTTGATGCGGCATCCGCTCGGGCCGCTGGTGCTCGGGCTTGGCGACGTGCTCCGGGCCGAGGTGCTCCCGGAGCTAGGCCGGCGCGGCGGCCGCGAGCACGCCGGCGACGGCGCCGGCGGAGACGTCACCTTCGCGATCGACGAGCGCGCCGAGCGCCGGATGGAGGAGCACCTCCGCCGGCACGCGCCCGGCGTCGCCTTCTACTCGGAGGATCGGGGGATGGTGACACCGACGGCAGACCCCGAGTGGGTCCTGGTTGTCGACCCGATCGACGGGACCAGGCCGGCGATGGCCGGGCTCGAGTCGGCGTGCGTCTCGGTCGCCGCAGCCCGCTACCGCGACGGCTCCCCGACGATGGCCGACGTCGAGTTGGGCCTGGTGATCGAGATCAAGAGTGGCTCTCGCTTCTTCGCCCGCCGTGGCCACGGCGTCGAGCCGTCCCCGTCGCTCTCGGTGACGACGACGACCGATCGCATGCTCTGGACCTACGGGCTGCGTGGCCGCCCGGCGGTTGACGTCGCCGTGGTGCTCGAGGAGCTGATCGACGACTCCTCGGTCAGCGGTGGGACCTTCGACCTCGGCTCGGCAACCTACGACATGACCAGGGTTGCGACCGGGCAGATGGACGCATACATCGAGCCGGGCCCGCGGATCATCGACGACGTCCCGGGCATGCGGGCCGAGTTCGAACGGGTCGGGCGGGGTGCCGTGCTCAACAACTCCCCCTACGATCTGGCCGCGGCGGCACTGATCCTCGAGGAGTCGGGCGCGATCGTCAGCGACGCCTACGGGAGTGGGCTCGGGCCGAGGCCGCTGCTCGGTTCGGGCCACGAGTTCCAGATGTCATGCGTCGCCTCGGCCAACGCCGAGCTGCACGGCAGGATCATCGAGCTGCTCGATCGCGGTATCGAGCGACTGCGCGAGCGCCGCGTCGAGACCGGCGGGGCCTGAGCGCCGTTCGCACCGCTCCCGCGGGGGCATGCGGCCAGGTGTCTCCCTGTAGCCTGGCGCCCGTGCTCCAGGAGGTCAATCTCGGTGCCCGGTCGCTTGCCGACTACACGCACATAGTCGGCCGTCCGCTCGTCGAGGAGATCCGGGCCCTGGCGGAGTCGCTGCAGGGCAAGCAGGTTCTGCACCTGAGCGCCACCGCGTTCGGCGGCGGCGTCTCGGAGATCCTCTACACGCTGGTGCCGCTGATGCGCGACGTCGGCATCGATGCGCACTGGCAGGTAATCCTCGGGCGCGAGGAGTTCTTCAACGTGACGAAGCTGATGCACAACTCGCTTCAGGGGGCGCCGGAGATCCTCACCGAGGACCAGAAGGAGATCTATGACCGCTACAACCAGCTCAACGCGATGGGAATGGAGGGCGGTTGGGACGTGATCGTCGTCCACGACCCGCAGCCCGCGCTGATGCGGTCGTACGCGCCGGGCAGCAGCAGCAAGTGGGTCTGGCGCTGCCACATCGACCTCTCGACGCCGAACCACGACGCGCTGGACTTGATCCTGCCCCACATCCGCGAGTACGACGCGAGCTTCTGGCACCAGCCCGAGTACGTGCCGGAGCAGATGGGCGACGCTCCGAACGTGCGGATCGTGCCGCCGGCGATCGATCCGCTCTCGCCCAAGAACATGGCGTTCAGCGCCGAGGACGCCGCCTACGTCTGCCAGCAGTTCGGCGTCGACCCGGAGCGACCGCTGATGTTGCAGGTCTCGCGCTTCGATCCATGGAAGGACCCGGTCGGGGTGATCGACGCCTACCGGGCCGTCACCGACGAGATCCCAGAGGTGCAGCTGGCGTTGGTGGGGTCGATGGCGACCGACGATCCCGAGGGCTGGGAGTACTTCAACAACACCGTCCAGTACGCGGGCTCCGATCCCGATATCCAGATCCTCAACAACCTCAACAACGTCGGCGCGATCGAGGTGAATGCCTTCCAGTCGCAGGCCCAGATCTGCCTGCAGAAGTCGGTCAGGGAGGGATTTGGCCTGACCGTGTCCGAGGCGCTGTGGAAGGCGCGGCCGACGATCGGCGGTGACGTCGGCGGGATCCCCTTGCAGATCAGCGACGGCGAGTCCGGCTTCCTCGTCTCCTCCCCGGAGGAGTGCGCTCAGCGAAGCCTCGAGATCCTCCGCGATCCCGAGCTCGGCCGGCGCCTTGGCCGGGCCGGCAAGGAACAGGTCCGCGAGCGATTCCTGACGCCGCGGCTGTTGCGCGACTACGCTCAGCTGTTCCGCGATCTGCTTGAGGACTGAGAGGAGCGTGATGGCGGCCGACGAGCAGCTGATCATCGTCTCCAACCGCGGCCCCGCCCAGTTCGAGCGCGGCCCCGACGGCGAGCGCGTCGTCCGCCGTGGCGGCGGCGGGTTGGTCACCGCCCTCAGCGGGCTGGCCACCCACCGGCGCGTGCTCTGGGTCGCCTCGGCGATGACCGAGGAGGACGTCGCGATCAGCGAGGAGGCCGGCGGGCCGGTCGAGGTCGAGCTCGAGGGCATCACCTACGACCTCGAGCTCGTCGCCTCCGATCCGGGCGCCTACGACCTGTTCTACAACGTGATCGCGAACCCGCACCTGTGGTTCATCCAGCACTACCTGTGGGACCTCTCCAACGCGCCCGACATCCGGGCCGAGGAGAAGGAGGCCTGGGAGCGCGGCTACACCGTCGTCAACGAGGACATGGCGAACTGCGTGCTGAACCGGATCGAGGGCCAGGAGAGCCCCTTGGTGATGCTGCACGACTACCACCTCTACACGGCGCCGGCACTGATCCGCGAGCAGCGCCCCGACGCATTCCTGCACCACTTCGTTCACATTCCCTGGCCTCATGCCGATGCCTGGCGGGTGATCCCCGGCCGCTGGCGAGAGGCGATCTACCGGGGCCTGTTGGCCAACGACATCGTCGGCTTCCACCTGCCCTCCTACGTGCACAACTTCCTCGACTGCTGCCGAGAGCTGATGGAGTTCGAGGTCGACTACACGAACGACGTCGTCTATCACGAGGGCGGCGAGACCTGGATCCGCGCCTATCCACTGGGGGTCGACTCCGATCGGCTTCGCCGCGTCGCGGACTCGAGCCTGATTGCGAACTACGAGCGCGAGCTGCTCAGCCGGCGACGAGAGCATCTGATCCTCCGCGTCGATCGCGCCGACCTCTCGAAGAACATCCTCCGGGGGTTCACCGCTTTCGATCAGTTCCTCACCGACTATCCGGAGTTCGCCGAGAAGGTCACCTTCATCGCCCACCTGCAGCCGTCGCGGCAGGACGTCCCCGAGTACCAGGAGTACCTGGAGCGGATCGAGGCGCTGGTCGCGGTCGTCAACCACCGGCACGGGACCACCGACTGGATGCCGATCGACCTGCGGATCTACGAGAACTTCCTCGAGGCGGTCGCCCGCTACAAGCAGTACGACCTGCTGATCGTCAACGCGCTGTTCGACGGGATGAACCTGGTCGCCAAGGAGGCGCCCGCGGTCAACACCCGGGACGGAGTGCTGATGCTGAGCGAGAACACGGGGGCGCACGAGGAGCTGGGCGAGGGCGCGCTGAGCGTCAACCCGTTCGACATCTCCGAGCAGTCGGAGACGATCTACCGGGCGCTGACGATGTCGGCCGAGGAGCGTCGCCTACGAGCCACCCACCTGCGCGAGATCATCGATCGCACCGATCCCGGCTCCTGGATCGACGAGCAGCTGGCCGACATCGAGGCGAAGCGACTGGCCGACGCCGGCGGCTGAGCGGGCACTCGAAGGTCCCGCGGTGTGGGCTGTGATGCGCGAGCCGACCGAGGGTCACGGGCCGAACTCCCGATAGCCGGCCGACGGCCCCCCGCTCTCGCGGGGGCCCGGAGCCGGGGGAGCCGGCGCGGGTGCCGGTAGGGGCGCCGCGGCCGCGGGCGCCGGCGGGATCGGAGCGGGGGCCGCGGAGTCGCTCGGTGGCGCCGGCGTCGGCGTCGGGTTCGGCGAGGCAGCTCCGCCGGCGCGACCGGGTGCCCGGCGCGCGACCGGGCGTTCGGGCCTCCTCGCCCAGGCCCGGCGCCCTTCGGTCCCGCCTCCCGCCGAGCCGGTCCCCGGGCGCCGGCTCGGCGCGGCTTGGCGGGGGCGCGGCTCGGGATCTCGGGAGCGCTCGGCGGGCGCCGGCAGCGCCAGCCCGGTCGGCGGCTCCGGTGGGGGTGGGGCGGCCGGCAGGGTCGATCCGGCGAGCAGTGCCGCAGGCATCACCATCAGCAGGGCCAGTGGCCGCCATGCCACCCGCCAGTTGATCCGCAGGCCACGCATGCCATCGGCAACCCCGCGGCGTGATGCGGCGCCCCGCTATAGTGCCGCGCCGTCTTGGCAACCTCTGATTACGAACTGATCCTGATGCTCGATCCGCGGGCTGCGGATGACCAGCGGGACAAGGTCGCGGCCGACACCAAGGCTCGCCTCGAATCGAAAGGCACCCTCGCCCACGAGTCGGTCTGGGGTCTTCGCAAGATGGCCTACGAGATCGAGCAGAGTGGTGAGGCCGACTACCGCTACTACCGCTTCAGCGGCGAGAAGCCGCTGCTCGACGAGCTCGACCACAACCTGAAGATCACCGACGGCGTCCTCCGCTTTCGCGTCTTCAAGATCAAGCCGGAGTCGCCGATCATCGAGCCGCCCGACACCGAGCAGATCATGCGCCGCGACGAGGACGACGACCGCGGTCGCGGTCGCGGCCGTCGCGACGACCGCGGCCCCCGCCGCGGCCGCCAGGACGGCGAGGGCGGTGGCGAGTCCGCTGCCGACGCGGGCGCCGCCTCCTAGCGCCGGCCGCGCACGGGGAGTGACCAAAAGCCGCACTGTGCGGCTTCAGGTGGGCCCGGCCCGGGGCGGGGGGCGAGAACGCGCCGCCCCGGTCCTTACACTCGGTGATCAAGCGTTCAGAACAGAAGGAGCAAGCCAAGTGGCAGCCTCAAACATCAACCGGGTCACGATCACCGGCAACCTCACCCGGGATCCCGAACTCCGCAGCACCGGCGGCGGCCTTTCCGTGTGCAGCCTCCGGGTCGCGGTCAACTCACGTCGCAAAGACGGCAGTGGCAACTGGGTCGACAAGCCCAATTACCTCGATGTCACGGTCTTCGGCGCCCAGGGCGAGAACTGCGCGAACTACCTCTCCAAGGGCCGCCCGGTAGCGGTCGACGGCCGGCTCGACTGGAGCGAGTGGGAGGCCAAGGACGGCAGCGGCAAGCGGCAGAAGGTCGAGATCATCGCGGACACGGTCCAGTTCCTCGGATCGCGCGACTCAACCGGCGACGGCGGCGGCTCCGGCGGCGGATTCCAGCCGCAGTCCGATGTGCCGGCCGACACCTCCGATTTCGGCGAGCCCGCCGGCGTCGCAGCGAGTGGCGGCTCCGACGACGACATCCCGTTCTAGGCCCTCTCCCAAGCCTCTGTCCGTAAGTCCCTAGGGGGGTCGGGCAGAATCCGGCGGCCCTCTCTAAGATCACGCCCTCGATGCAGAGCTTGATTGAGAAGGAGGCCGCGAGCTGATGGCCACGCAGGCCCCGCGGCGCAGCGGCGGGCGACGGGCGTTCGACCGCAACCGTCCGCGCAAGTACACGAAGATCAACGTCGAGGAGATCGACTACAAGGACCTGACCACGATCCGCCGCTTCATCTCCGATCGCGGCAAGATCCGCTCTCGAAGGGTCACCGGCCTCTCCCGCCTGCACCAGCGTCAGCTGGCGCTGGCGGTCAAGCGGGCGCGTGAGGTCGGCCTGCTGCCGTACGTCGGCGATCGCTAGGCGGGGGTAGCACCGATGGCGCAGGCGATTCTGCTCAGCGACGTTGACGGGCTTGGCTCCGCGGGCGATGCAATCGACGTCGCGCCGGGCTATCTACGCAACTTCCTCGTCCCCCGCAAGCTCGCCCAACCGGCGACGACCGCGGCGCTCGAGGAGGCCCAGCGACGGCGGCAGGCGGCCGAGAAGGCCGCCCGCGAGGCGCTCGAGCGCGCCGGCGAGACTGCCGCGCTGCTCTCGAAGACCGTGCTGACGATCAGCCACCGTGCGGGGGAGGACGGGAAGCTGTTCGGCTCGGTTGGGGGCAAGGAGATCGCCGAGGCGATCGCCGAGGCCCGCGGCCTGCGGATCGACCGCAAGAGAGTTCGCCTCGACGACCCGATTCGCGAGGTCGGTACCTACATGGTCGAGATCGAGGTCGCGGGCGGCGCCACAGCCTCTGTGAAGACGATCGTCGCCGAGCAGAAGTAGCCCGCAAAATCCCGGTTCACGACTCGCGTCCGGCTCGCCGGTGTGATTCATTCGTAGGCGGTTCCGGGTGGGGGGCTAAATCCGCCTCCCCAGCGCCTTCAATGGGGAGGAGTGATTGCTCCTGTCCACCCACCAAGCAGTACGAGCACTATGAAAGAAGAGCCAATCAGCGAAGCCACTTTGCCGCCTCAGAACCTCGAGGCCGAGGAGTCGGTTCTCGGCGCGATGATGGTCTCGCAGGTCGCCGTCGATGCGGTTCTCGACGTCCGGCTCGACCCCGAGGACTTCTACCGGCCCCGGCACCGGGCGATCCATCGGGCGATCCGCGAGCTCGACGGTCGCGGCGAGGCGATCGACGCGCTCACGGTCGCCGAGCAGCTCCGGACCGAGGGCCAACTCGAGGACGTCGGTGGGGCCGAGGCGATCTCGGCGCTCGCGTCGAGCACGCCGGTGCCCGGCAACGCCGGCCACTATGCGCAGATCGTCCGTCAGAACGCGCTCCTGCGGCGACTGCTGGCGGCCTCGCAGCGGATCCAGAGCTCGATCCACGGCCGCGATGCCGAGCCGCGCGAGCTGGTCGAGCGCGCCGAGAAGCTTCTGTTCGAGGTTGCCCGCGACGATCAGGCCTCGGAGTTCAGCGCCCTCGCCGACATCCTCGTGCACGAGACCGAGCGGCTGGAGAAGCTCGCCAACGGCGAGTCGAAGATGACCGGGACTCCCTCCGGCTTCCGCATGCTCGACGAGATGACCGGTGGCTTTCAGCCCGGCAACCTGGTGATCATCGCCGCCCGCCCGGCGATGGGCAAGTCGAGCCTGGTCTGCAACATCGCCGAGAACGTCGCCTGGAAGGCGAAGATGCCGGTCGCCTTCTTCTCCCTCGAGATGTCGGAGACAGAGCTCGCCCACCGCTTCATCGCCTCGCGGGCCCGGATCTCGTCCGACCGCCTGCGCAAGGGCCAGGTCACCAAGGAGTGGAGCAAGGTGCTTCGTGCCTGCAACGAGCTGGCCGAGGCGCCGCTCTGGATCGACGATTCCTCCGACCTCAGCATGATGGACCTGCGCGCCAAGGCCCGGCGCCTGCAGTCCAGCTCCGGCGGCCTCGGGATGGTGATCGTCGACTACATCCAGCTGATGCGACCTGACGATCCACGCGCCGGCCGGGTTGAGCAGGTCGGCCAGATGAGCCGCGGGCTCAAGGTCCTGGCCCGCGAGCTGCAGGTTCCGGTCGTCGCCCTCTCGCAGCTCTCCCGCGCGCCCGAGCAGCGACCGGACAAGGTGCCGATGCTCGCCGATCTGCGCGAGTCCGGCTCGATCGAGCAGGACGCCGACATCGTCTCCTTCATCTACAGGGACGACTACTACAACCCGGAGGAATCGGATCGCCCCGGCGAGGCGGACCTGATCCTCGCCAAGCACCGCAACGGGCCGATCGGGAAGGTGCCGCTCGCCTTCCAGGCGCAGTACCCGCGCTTCATCAGTCTCTCGAGGCAGGATGAGCAGCGTGCGGCTGAGGTCGGTGAGGCGGCTTGAGCGCCGGGCGTCCTGCTCGCGGGCGGCTCGAGTCGGAGCTTCCCGAGATGCCGTTGAGGGCGCTCGACGGCGGCGCCGGCGGACCGGGCGAGGGAGGTCCGGGGCGGCCCTCCGAGCCGGCTCCGCGTGCGGTGTGCCCGTTCGCAGTCTGCGACGGTAGCGGCTGGATCGTCGACGATGAGAATGACTTGGCCAGTCCCTGCAAATGCCGGGCGCGGCGGATCGAGCGGGCCCGGGCGAGGGGGATCTCGGCGACCCTGCCGCGACGCTACCGCGGCGTCTCCTTCGAGCGCCCACCGGTGTCCGAGATGGCTCGGCAGCCGGGGATGCGAAACCAGGTCGCCGACGTTCGCGAGTTCTGCGAGCAGATCGACTCCCGGCTCGACGAGGGTCGCGGGCTCTGGATCCAGGGAACCACCGGGACCGGCAAGACGACCCTCGCGATGCTCGCCTCTAAGGCGGCACTCGACGCGGGCCGGACCGCGGCCGTGTACTCGCTGCCGGGGCTGCTGGCGCGAATCCGGCGCACGTTCGACGCCGAGGTCGGCGAGGACTCCTACTTCACGTTCTTCAACCGGCTGGTCTCGGTGGACCTGCTTCATCTCGACGATCTCGGAGCCGAGAGCCGCACCGAGTGGGTGCTGGAGCAGCTCTACTCGATAATCGACCGCCGCTATAGCGACGAGCGCTCGGTGATCGTCACGACCAACCTCGAGGAGCCGAAGCTGTTCGAGCAGCTCGGCGAGCGGATCGTCTCCCGCCTCGCCGAGATCTGCGGCGATCCCCTGGTGCTGACCGGGTCCGACAAGCGGCTCGAGTACGCGCCCGCCCCCGCGGACGCCGGCGAATCCACCTAATCTGAGCCGCATGCCGGGCCTGGTCATAGTGGGCGCCCAGTGGGGCGACGAGGGGAAGGGCAAGGTCACCGACCTGCTCGCCGAGCAGGCCGAGATGGTCGTGCGCTTCCAGGGCGGCAACAACGCCGGCCACACGATCGTCCGCGGCGACGAGGAGTTCAAGCTGCACCTGATCCCATCCGGAATCCTGCACCCGGGCACGACCTGCGTGATCGGCAACGGGGTGGTGATCGATCCGAAGATCATCACCGACGAGATCGAGGCCCTGAAGCGTCGGGGTGTCGCGACCGGTCAACTGCGGATCAGCGCCAACGCCCATCTGATCATGCCCTACCACGTGCTGCTCGACACCGCCGGCGAGCAGCAGCTCGGCAGCCTCAAGATCGGGACCACCCGCCGGGGAATCGGCCCCTGCTACGCGGACAAGGCCTCCCGCCTTGGGATTCGCGTCCAAGACCTGCTCGACGAGAAGATCCTTCGTCAGAAGATCATGGCGGCGATGGAGCCGAAGCGGCAGATGCTGCGGCCACACGTGAAGGACCCGGCCCTCGACCTGCATGCGATGACCGAGGAGTATGTGACCTACGGGCACCGGCTGGAGCCCTATATCGCCGATACGGCGCACCTCTGCTGGAACGCCCTTGACGCCGGTCGTTCTGTCCTGTTCGAGGGGGCGCAGGGCGTGCTGCTCGATCTCGATCACGGCACCTACCCATTCGTCACGTCGTCGAATCCCGTTGCCGGGGCCGCTTGCATCGGCGCCGGCGTCGGGCCTCGGGACATCGACGACGTCTGGGGGGTGACGAAGGCCTACTCGACCCGGGTCGGTTCCGGTCCGTTCCCGACCGAGCTCGACGATCAGGTTGGCGAGCACCTCGGCTCCGTCGGCCAGGAGGTGGGGACCACCACCGGCCGCTCCCGTCGTTGTGGCTGGCTCGATCTCGTCGCGCTTCGTTACGCGGTGCGGCTGAACGCGATGACCGGCCTGGTGATCACGAAGCTCGACGTTCTGGCCGGGCTCGATCCGCTGCGCGTGGCGGTGCGCTATCGCGGCCACGAGGGGGCGACCTTCGAGGAGTTCCCCTACCACCAGTCGGTGCTGCATCACGCCGCTGCCGAGTACGAGGACCTCCCGGGCTGGCAGGCGGACATCAGCGGGTGCCGCTCGGTCGAGGAGCTGCCCGAGGCTGCCCGCGAGTATCTGCGGTTCATCAGCGAGTTCGTCGGGGTGCCGATCAAGCTGGTCGGGGTCGGGCCGGCCCGCGACGAGGTGATCTGGCTAGAGGACTCCGAGCTGCAGCTCGCCGCCTGAGGCGAGCCGGCCTCGGTCGGCGGCAATCGGTTTGAGGGGCGGCCCGGGGCCTGATTAGATCCATGCCGATGGCCGACTCCCTGCTCGAACGGATCCGCGCCGGCTACGCCGCGTGGAACGAGGGCAACCTCGATCGCACGCTCGAGTTCCTCTCACCCGAGGTCGAGTGGCATACCTCCGCCTCGTTCCCCGGCACCGAGCCCCTCTACTCGGGTCACGAGGGCTTTCGCCGCTTCTGGGAGCACCTGCACGAGCCGTGGGAGGCGATCCGGGTCGAGATCGAGAGCTACCAGCGCGAGGGCGAGGTGGCGATCGTGCGGATCCGCTTCCACGGCACCGGCAAGGAGAGCGGGGTGGACGTCGACCTCCCCTGGTTCCAGGCGCTGGTCATCGAGGACGACATGATCGTCCGCTCGGCGCTCGACCGCACGGTCGGCGACGCGCTGGAGGCGCTGGATGTGTCCGACGCCTTCCCCGAGTTCTGACCTGACGGCCTGCGCCGCCGTCGGGCGGCGTCATCGGCCGGGCGGGATAGCGCTGCTATTCCCGCCCGGCCTCTTCCTTGCCCGACGGCGGCGCAGGCTCGTCAGGTCGGGATAGCGCTGCTATTCCCGCCCGGCCTCTTCCTTGCCCGACGGCGGCGCAGGCTCGTCAGGTCGGGATAGCGCTGCTATTCCCG
>Ga0210106_1000055_pt1 | contig 13475 bp, 17 predicted proteins | sample Tolay_CordC_D2_FD_185580 | JGI IMG/M metagenome (GOLD analysis project Ga0210106, IMG submission 185580) | Wetland microbial communities from the San Francisco Bay, California, USA, that impact long-term carbon sequestration - Tolay_CordC_D2... | ecosystem: Environmental > Aquatic > Marine >...
TATTTACACCGTCTTGCTCTCAGTTGTCAATGGTGTAGTGAACCTCATTCCAAGGGAATTTGGACTCTCCAATGATATTGCTCCTTGTTCCTTTCTTCCTGAACTTCTTCTTCCTGTAACAATTGCCTCGCTCACCCGACCAAGAGATACAATCCAAGCGGCAGTTGTGGGGTGGATCTCTTCTGGATGCATGAGAAGCACGGCTGTCGGGGAGCAGATTCGATGAAAAAAGGGAAATTGAAAGCAATCCTATCAAAGATACCATTTGTGATCCTTCCCCTTCTTTTAGGAGCTCTGTACTTGTCAACGCATGAAATTGGTTCATCCGCTGTCCTAAAAGAAGCCGAAAAAATCTATATCGTTGATAGGACCGGCGAGCGTTGGGATGTGACCCAGGCCGTGTCCCTTGGTTTTAATCCAGAAGGGTTTCAGTTTGGTCTCGGCAGAAACGCCTTCACTACGCTTGACGACTCGTTTTTGACGAATGATACCAGCAATATTTCAAAAAACGCGCGGGTTATAGGTGTTACGGATGGCTCCACTGCCAAGGCATATACCATCAGCCGACTTTTGGGCCATGAGATTTCAAACAGCTCAATAGGTTCCGAGCCGGTGGCTGTGAGTTATTGACCCCTGGTAAACCTGGCGGCTGTGTACAGTCGCGAGATCGATGGTCAGACCTTGACCCTCGTTCCATCCGGTTGGACCTACGAGTCCACCTTCGTTCTCTACGACAGGGAGACTGGAACTTTATGGTATCCCTACAAAAATGGGCTCCTGGCGATCCAGGGGAAATACTTTGAAAAGATACTCCCGGAGGTCCCTCACGAGGTGACCAAATGGAAGAAATGGGTAACACGACATCCCACTACCAAAGTATTGAAGTGAGCAGGTGAATCCTTCGTCTAACATATTTCGTAACCTCCCCCAACCTCAACCTCCCTCTCCCCAACTGGAGGTGGTCAAGGGATTTTCCTTTGGCCACCTCCAGCCTAATTTGTTCCCGGATGGACCCCAATTTGTTCCACAAGGAACATATCTGTTGTAAATCCGAAATCCGAATAGCGAAATCCGAAACAAATTCGAATTACTAAAATCCAAATGACCGAAACAACAAACAACTCTTGCCGAGAAGTCACGTTTTGAACATTTGAGAATTCGAAACTGGGGACCCGCCCGCAGGGTGGGGAGTCCGAAGGACCAATTTTGTATTTGTTTCGTGCTTCGGGTTTCGTATTTCGAGTTTGAGTGCGAAGCACTCTTCCGTGTCTCAGTGGTTACCAAATAAAGGTGCATATCGAAATCTAGTATCCACAGTATGCTGAGCTAAAGGCATCGGAGGGTGAGCAGATTTCTCTTGACAAGCACATTTGCCTGAATTATATTTCGATATATGTCGAACTATCGAGATGATCAAATCAAGCACTTTGCTGATGTATTCAAGGCGTTGTCAAACCCCAATCGGCTTCGTATGTTCCTCCACCTCGTTACTTGTTGCGTGCCCGGAACCGTTGGTAGCTTTGATGCTGAAACCGGTGTCAGCGCCTGTGTAGGTGACCTGGGCCGGGATCTTGAGATCGTACCTTCTACGGTGTCACATCATATCAAGGAACTCCATCGAGCCGGTCTCATTCGGATGGAAAGGCGCGGTCAAAAAATCGAATGCTGGGTAGACCCTGTAATACTTCGGGGCTTGGCGCGGTTTTTTCAGGAACCCTTAAAATAGCAATTTTATTAGACTATTTAATTCGATATTATTCGAATCATCGAACATTTTGGAGGGTAGAGATGGATAAAAAACATCCAGATGAAATTCGAACGGTTGTCCGGAAGAAATATGCCGAAGTTGCAAAGAGTGATTCTTCTGGGTGCTGCACTCCCGTATCATCTTGCTGCGTCGAATCTGCCACTCCCCTGGACAATCTTGGTACGCTCACTGGGTATTCCCAAGAGGAGCTTAGTGTTGCTCCTGAAGGCTCTAATATGGGGCTTGGTTGCGGCAATCCCCAAGCCATCGCTGCCCTGAAGCCTGGCGAAACTGTTCTAGACCTTGGCAGCGGTGGTGGGTTCGACTGTTTTCTGGCAGCCAGACAGGTCGGGAAAACCGGACAGGTCATCGGAGTGGATATGACCGCAGACATGATCGCCAAGGCCAGAAAGAATGCTCGGAAAGGTGATTATTCGAACGTCGAATTCAGGCTGGGCGAAATCGAGCATCTACCTGTGGCCGATGCCAGTGTTGATGTGATTATTTCCAACTGCGTCATCAACCTATCACCCGAAAAACTCGATGTCTTTCGTGAGGTATATCGAATACTTAAGCCTGGCGGCAGGCTTGCGATCTCAGATGTGGTGGCAACGGCACCTTTGCCTCCAGAACTGAAAAACGATCTGGATCTCCTCTCTGCATGCGTGTCTGGTGCCGCCACTGTGGTCGAGATCACGGCAATGCTTCAGGAAGCCGGATTTCAGGACATTCAGATTCAGACCAGGGATGAAAGCCGCGAGCTTATCAGGGAATGGGTCCCCGGAAAAGACGTCCAAGACTATATAGTTTCTGCGAACATCGAAGCCGTAAAACCCAGAGAGTAACCGGTCCGCGCTGATCACCACTTGAATTTACCCATTTTCTGCCGTACCACTTTTGGGTAACTTTTACCCATTCTTGGTACGGCAAATTTTGGGTAATTGTTGCTTGGGTAAAAACAATGTCTTTGAATAAACACAACGTTCTATCTCGTCAGCTCGCTCGACCGGAAAACCAGTGCCTGGTGTTCAGACAGAACTTGACCAACATCAGCATTACCGGCACCTCTATAAGAACACCCACCACCGTAGCCAGCGCTGCTCCGGAGGAAAGACCGAAGAGCATAGTGGAGGTGGCAATGGCCACCTCAAAATGATTGGAGGCCCCGATCATGGCCGATGGCGCCGCGTCTTCATAACTGAGTTTAAGCACCCTGGAAAGACCATACGCCAACCAAAAGATCAAATTGGTCTGGATGAAAAGAGGAATAGCAATCCAAAGGATGGTAAGTGGATTGGCAACAATCACTTCGCCTTTAAAGGAAAAAAGCAAAACCAGCGTAACCAGCAGCGCGATAATGGTGACGGGAGTAAGTACGTGGAGAAACTTCTCTTTAAACCATTCCTCTCCTCGAGCTTGGATGATCAACTTTCGGGAGATGTAACCCGCCACCAGGGGGAGAGCCACGTAAATGCCGATAGAAAGCACCAGGGCTTGCCAGGGAACCGGAAGTCGTCCCACCCCCAGGAGAAAACCGCCAAGTGGTCCAAAGAGAAAAAGCATGGTGAGGGAATTGATGGCCACCATAACCAAAGTATGCCCGTCATTTCCCCGGGCGAGAAACCCCCAGACCAGAACCATGGCCGTACAGGGGGCAATCCCCAAAAGGATGCAACCCGCAAGATAGCTCCGCCAGAGGGGCACCTGCAAGGTCTTGATGCCGTTGACCAAAACCACCTTGCCGACACCGTGGGTTGCCCCTACTGGCAAGTTCAGCCCCAAGGGCATCTTCACATAGTCCATCTCCTCGGGCCCGATGAACCCATAGAACAGAGTGCCGAGGAAAAAAACGGAAATTGCATACATGGTGAAGGGTTTGATCGCCCAGTTGACAAAGAGAGTGAGGGCAACAGGCTTGGCGTTTTTGCCGGCCTTGATCACTTCGCCAAAGTCTATCTTTACCATGATGGGATACATCATGAAGAAGAGGCAGACTGCGATGGGGATGGAGACAACGGGCGCCTCACCAACGTAGATGGCCATTCCGTCAAGATATTTGGCGAACCCTGGGGCCACTTTCCCAAGGACAATGCCACCAACAATACAGAGGATCACCCAGACAGAGAGATATTTCTCAAACAGGCTCAATCCCTTTGCAGGTTGTACGGTAACGATAGCTTCTGTTGTCATCTTTGAACCTCCTCATGCCTTTGCTGGAGGAATTCGGGCAATGTTCATATGCACGCCCAGATTTCATTACTCACCCGACGGTAGGAGCTCACGGCTTTTGGTTCACTGTGGAAATTCCCCGTCCGCCGCGAGGTTTATCCGCATCGTTATAATTCTATATAGCGATATAACAAGCGAATATTACTTCTTGCAAACTTCTTCGCGCTTGATTGAAGGGAGTATTTCCACCAAATGGACAATCTCTAGATCGTCGTCGAGCCAGTGCTTCAGATTTCCCAGAAGGCTCGCGACGTAAGGACTGCTGCTCCCATCCGTGAGGTGATAATTAACCCACAAACCTTCTTTCTCGTGCCTCAGCAAGCCGGCATCCTCGAGCACTCGCAGGTGCTTGGACACAGTTGACTGGGCCAGGTCCAGGGCCGCCTGGATCTCGCAAACGCACATCACTCTATGCTGAAGCATTTTAACAATCTTCACTCTACTCGGGTCGGAGAGGGCCTTCATGACCTTGATGAGTTGCTTCACGATGCAATCCTCTGTATATTACGAAATGAGAATATAGATGATTTTGGAGATAGTGTCAATCAGCCCCAGGACCTTAGAAACAGTTCAGGCAAACAATAAGTCTTGTAAATATGCAACAGGGAAACTGCGGGGTGTAACCTTTTGCAGCTCCTTTCCGTCATACAGACAAAATAAACGGAAAGGAGGATTTAACCATGGAGGAAAAAACCAAGCTTCTCATCGCGCTGGGGGCAGCCACGGCTGCCAATTGTATCCCCTGCTTTGAGCATCTGTACTATGAGGCCGGGGTGGCTGGTTTAACATCAGAGGAAATTCAAGAAGTGGTGGATCTTGCCAGCAAGGTCAAGAGTGGAGCCCATATCGCCTTGAAAAACAGCATCAATGAGATGATGGGCTCAGAAGAAAAATATGACCTGCCTTGTTCTTCCCAATCAGGCGGCTCATGCTGATTATAACTTGAACGGTGTTTCTATGGACTTTTGGAAAATCTACGATCAGTACTATGACTCTGTCAGAAAATTTATCCTGGCCTATGTCAAGGATGAGTGGGTGGCAGATGACCTGATTCAGGAAACGTTTATCAAAGTTCAGAAGAATCTAAACAGCGTCAAAGATCCTGCCAAACTATCTTCCTGGGTATTCCGCATAGCATACAATCACTGCCACGATCACTATAGGCAGTCGAAGAGAGCCTCTCAAAATCAACGCAATATTCAGCAGGAGATAGTAAGCTTCAAGGAGGCTGTGGTCCAAAAAGAACTTGAGCAGCAGCAGATGGGAGAATGTGTCCAGGACAAGATGGACCTCCTGCCGCCAGATTACCGCTCGGTGCTCATCCTATCGGACATCATGGCATTTAATCAAAAAGAAATTGCCGAGATATTGGACATCAGCGTCTCAAACGTCAAGGTGAGGGTGCATCGGGCACGAAAAAAATTTCGAACCATCCTGGAAGAACACTGCTCTTTTGAGGTGGATGAGAGAAGCGTGCTCGTTTGCGATCCCATAGAAGAATAACAACAAGGTGGCATAAAGGATTGCCACCTAAATTGACTCATATGAGGTAATACAGATGGCTGGATACGAAGCTTTCTGGGCGGACATTGGTTGGTGGTGGATATTTCCTATTGCCATGATAGTCCTGTGTGTTTTCATGATGCGAGGACGCACGGGCTGCATGACGGGCTGGTCCACCTACCGCAGAGCAACCACTACGCCTGCCATTGCTCCATCTGACTCGGCCAGGGAGATTTTAGACAAACGCTACGCACTTGGCGAAATCAACAAAGAGGAATACCAAGAGAAAAGAAGAGATATAGATCAGACTGACAGATAGAATCACCCTGTATCGCTTTTCTTTCTCTTGCACAAGAAGGTGTTCCATGTTGTTAACAGGGTACCGCAAAGAGATCTTTCGCCCGGAGTGCAACCCACAATTTCAATCCTTGCACTGTATTGCTCACCTCGACCAGGATGTAACTGAGGTGCTCCCCTATTTGAATGCAGTCCTTGGAGGCCACCAGTATTTAAAGGACCCTCCTGCATTGACTCTGAAGGTTCACGGCAAGCTCATCACCCTTCATCCTCGGGAGATCGCCGTCAATGCCCTCAAAGACGAGAAGGAGGCCGACAAAATTCTTGAATGGCTCAAGCGAGAGATCAACGAAACCTGGCTAAAGCGCGACACCATGGAGCCTAGCTTCGAGACCCCGGCTCAACCTCGCATCTTCGAAATCCTCAAGCTCCTGCCCAAAACCAACTGTGGTGAATGCGGCCAGCCTACCTGCATGGTCTTCGCCTCCTTGGCCGTCCAAGGGGTCAAGGGACCCGATGATTGCCCACCGTTGGATGTGCAAAACAAACAGAAGTTACAGTCATATCTCGAGCAATTTAGCTTCAATCTATAGTCTGGCCACAACCGCACAAACTATCTGCTTTTGAAAATCACCTTGAGAGGTTCCACACTTTCGCTTGGGTCCAGCTTTCTTTCATTTGAGATTACTCTTATCTTAACCCTGCCTTGTAACCTATTTTCATCCCATTTCGTCTTTATAGACAAAACAAACGCTCATTGTGACGTGGCTTGAAAACACAGACAAAGAGGAAAAAAGGAGAAATCAAAATGGCCGACAAACGAAAAAACACTGGGGAAGAATTCTTTAACTGCTGCGAGGGTATGCCTTTTGCCGAGATGATGCAGAAGATGAGGGATCAGGAAAGTGGATGCTGCGATTTCGATTGCTCTGAGATGATGGCCCGGATGACGACCATGTGCTGTCAGCCAAAGGAGGAAAAGGAAGAGACTCCCGAGGAAGTAAAAGATTGTTACTGAAGGAGGTTTTCATTAACCGCGAAATGTCTTACTATATGAATAGGTGGCCGTCTAAATTAATTACCTCGTGAGCAAGAGATAATGTCATGAAAACAGTGCCAATCTACCTTTTCATATTACTTTGGCTGCTCGCCGCACCCGCCTATGGCGACAATGCCATCAAGTATTTCAACCTTGGAGTCAAAGGCTCCGCCACCCACAAGAAAATCGAATACTACACCAAGGCTTTGGAGCTGAATCCTGCCCTGGCGGCAGCCTATGAGAAGCGGGGTTTGCTCCACTATTACCAGGGAAATTACGACAAAGTAATTCAAGACTACGAGACATATCTTGATCTTGTCCCCGCCAAAGCTGATGCCTACCGGATGCTGGGCCTGGGCTACCTGAAGAGCCATAGGTACGAACGCGCCATCTATAATTTCACTCAAGCCATCAAAATTGATCCCCAACTTACCGGCGGTTACGCTTACCGAGCGGAGGCATACCGATTGAGCGGTAATGACAAAAAAGCCATCAGAGATGCCACCACGGCCACCAAGCTTAGAGGAGATCTAAGGGCCCAAGCAGATGCCTATAAGACAAGGGCTAAGATCTACCGCAGACTCGGTAGCGTGGAACTCGCTGTTGCCGACTCTAGAGCTGCCATGCGCATAGATCCCAGAGTCCCCCGCTTTTGGGGTCGAAGATACTTCTATAAATATGCCAGCCCTGAGGAGTTGAGTAAGGCAGGGCTCATTGCGCTCATAGCCATAGCGCTCATATTGATTTTCAAGTTGACCATCAAGCCTCCTCAGAAATAGGACTAACCCTAGCTTCAATACAGCATATGTTCCAAGTTGTCTAAATATGCAGAAATTTTCCTGCTTCCCACCTGGTTAGATCGCTCTTGGTTATGTTTCAACCAACAATGAAATCTTCAATAGGAAACACTATGAATCTAAGAATATTCAAATTTGGCATGAATCTGTGGCCGCCTTTTCTTGGTGCAGGGATAAAAGTCAAACACATAGCAGCTGACTTTAGAGAAGTGGTCGTTTCCCTGAAATTACGCTGGTATAACCGTAACTACGTGGGCACACACTTTGGTGGTAGTCTTGCCGCCATGACAGACCCCTTCTACATGCTTATGTTGATTCACATCCTGGGCAATGAATACACTGTATGGGACAAAACCAGCACCATTGATTTCATAGCCCCTGGCAGGGGAACTGTGACAGCTCGCTTTCGCTTGAACGATGACCAGATAGCAGAGATTAAGAATGAGACAGCAGACGGCAAAGCATATTTCCCTGCACTGTCAGCGGACATTGTCAATGAATCAGGCGAAGTTGTAGCTCGTGTTAACAAAAAACTCTACGTGCGTAAAAAGCAGAGTCAAATAGACGATGAGAAACGTTAGAACTATGCTCATAGATCAGGTCCTTCCCAGATATGACGAACGCGAATATCATCAGATTGAGCTAAGAGGAAAACCAACGCAGGTTTACGAATCGGTTCGAGCCCTCGATTTCTCTGATTCTTTTCTCATTCGCATCCTATTCAGGTTGCGTGGACTTCCTGCGACATTAAAGTCCGTTGACGACCTCCTTGAAGCGGGCTTTGTTCTTGTCGACGAACTGCCAGGTCAAGAGTTTGTTCTGGGTCTTATTGGTAAGTTTTGGGCGCCAACTGCAAAGCTTGAAAAGGTGAACGCTCTACGGTACCGGGAATTCAACCATAAGGGGTACGCTAAAGTTGCCTGGAATTTTGCGGTCAATAAGACTTCTCATGGTCTGGTGAAGGTTTCCACAGAAACTCGGATCATGTGTATGGATGACCGCAGTAGAAAGCGTTTCAGACTCTATTGGCGTTTGGTTGGTTTTTTCAGTGGTTTGATCCGGAGGGAAATGCTTCGTTGCCTAAAAGAGAGCACCAAACTCAGAGAAGGCTGATTTAGGGTATTCTTGACCTTAAGCACTGATGGATTTTCAAAAGAGAGCTGTGCTATAAGATATAGGCTGTAGTGCACGTGACTGTAAAGTGAGAAAGGCTTTCACCATGGAAATCAGAGTGACTAGATCTACTACTGTTGGCCAGAAGGTTCGACCGAAAGATTCTGAACTCGGATTTGGCAAGTACACCACCGATCATATGTTTCTCATGGACTATAGCCGACAGAAAGAGTGGCACGACGCCCGCATTGAACCCTACGGGAATCTGAGGCTCGATCCCACTGCCATGGTACTGCACTACAACCAAGAGGTGTTCGAGGGCCTTAAGGCCTATCACTTAGAGGACGGTGGAATCGGTCTGTTTCGACCTGAGAAGAATATTGAACGGCTGAATGGTTCCGCCAGAAGAATGGTCATGCCAGAGGTGGATCCAGACCTGGTTCTCAGGGCCATGAAAGAGCTAGTCTTGCTCGATCGTAAGTGGATCCCCAAATCTGCAGGTACTTCACTCTACATTAGACCCACAATGATCGCCACTGAGCCAGCTCTTGGGATAAGGCCTTCGGATCAATACTTGTTTTACATCATCCTTGGGCCGGTTGGCGCCTATTATCCTGAGGGGTTCAGCCCCACCAGGATTTACGTTTCCGATGCCTACGTGCGTGCCGCCAAAGGGGGTGTGGGCGAAGCGAAAACTTCCGGGAACTATGGAGCTACTCTTTATGTTTCCCAAGAAGCCATTGGGAAAGGCTATACCCAAGTCCTGTGGCTTGATGCCAAAGAACTCAAGTATGTGGAGGAGGTTGGCACCAGTAATATCTTCTTTCTCATAAATGACGAACTTGTAACCCCACCCCTCGGGGGAACGATCCTGCCAGGTGTCACCAGGGACTCGGTGCTGCAACTTGCCAGACATTGGGGTCTAAACGTTTCCGAACGTCCGATTTCTATTGAAGAGGTCGCCGAGGGGTGCAAAAACAACTCTTTGAAAGAGATGTTTGCCACCGGCACCGCAGCGGTAATTTCTCCTGTTGGTTTGATCTGCTACAAAGGAGAAGACCTCCAAATAGCGGATGGGAAGACGGGTGAATTGTCCCAAAAACTCTATGACGAACTCACGGGCATCCAGTACGGCCGCAGGGAAGATCTTTTTGGCTGGCGATTTCGCCTTGCTTGATTTATCTCTTGTTTCCGGTGGGACAATTGAGAACATGATCTGCCTTTAAACACTGAAAATTATCCCCCCAAATGTAAGTAAAGAATCCGGACCCAAAGGACCCGGCTTTGGGCTGCCCCCTGAGGGGGCTTCAATAGTCTTTCCCCTCTTGCGGCAGTCTGCTGGAGGGACTAAAAATTCCAAATCACAAATATCAAATATCAAACAAATAACAATGACCAAAATTCGAAATTCCAAACTTGTTTTGTGTTTTGGTCATTGAATATTGGAATTTGAGATTTGTTTGTAATTTGGTGCTTGGAGTTTGGGATTTCATAGACTCCAGTACTCCAAAACAGCTCTCAATCTTTACCGGCAGAGCCTTATGTGAAGCTATCATCGTCAGGGCTCGTCGGATTGGTTATGAACGCATGCGTTTGGACACGCTACCGTCTATGGAAACGGCCAGGGCATTGTATGCTTCTCTTGGATTCAAGGAAATAGAGCCGTATAGATACAACCCGATTGAGGGTGCACATTTCATGGAATTGGTGTTGTAACTCTTGGCAGCCGTAGGTCGGATCAATCCCGCTAGAGCGGGACTAGTGCAAGAACGATCCGACCCACGAATTTAGCATGGGAGGAAAAAAAGCGTCATGTCAGATTTTGATTCTTCGCAATGGGCAGACAGCGAATTTTCTCAGGAATATAGAAAGTATGCAAATGACTATCTCCCAGACCGTTTCAAACTGATAGAGATTGTCAAATCCTTTTTCAGACACTTTATTTATGAGGTCGATGCTCCCAGAGTCCTCGATCTGGGCTGTGGAGACGGTTTATTGATGCAGGAGTTGATGAAAAGCGATAATCGTATAAGAGCCACGCTGGTGGATGGCTTTTCAGAGATGCTCGAATCTGCAAAGAAACGTCTTGCCGACTTCCGTGACGTTCAGTTCGTTCAGGCCACTTTCCAGGATCTCTTAGTAGATGATCCTTTGCATACCAGTTTTGACTTCATCCTCTCGTCATTTGCTATTCATCACCTGGAGACACAGGAGAAGAAAGCGCTCTTCGAGTATATCTACCATCATCTGAGTGCGGATGGCTTTTTTCTCAATCTAGATGTTGTCCTTGCACCGTACCAGGACCTGGAGGAGTGGTACTTGTCTCTGTGGCGAGAGTGGATTAGTGCAAGCGTGGACAGTGCTAGGAAACCCGATTTGTTGCCCATACCGCAGCAGTACAAGGACAATCCAGACAATTTCCCCGATACATTATCATCGCAACTCGAAGCATTACAGGCAATCGGTTTCAAGAACGTTGATTGCTTCTACAAATACGGCATCTTCACAATTTTCGGTGGTAAAAGGTGAGATTGGTTGAGAACATTCCACTGAATACGCAGATAATCGCCAGCCTCATAAGCGATCGCGAAGACCTGCACCTGGTATGGCCTGTTGCCAAATGGCCCTTTGACCATGACCAGTGGCGAGAGGTGCTTAATCCGGATGCAGGCAATAAGCCTTTCTTGGTTTTTGAAGGCGAGCAGCTCATAGGTCACGCCGCCCTTCGCAAGACTGAGGAATCGGACGTCTACGCTGTAAGCTTCCTGTACCTTTTACCCCGGCTGCGCTCTCAAGGATTAGGGGAAAACATCATTGGTCTTCTGGAGCAGTACGCCACAGAGAAATTGTCTGTAAAGAAATTAATCTTAGTCGCTAGGACATACAACCCCATGGCCCTTAGATGCTACACCAAGTGCGGCTTTAAAGAATACAGTCGGGAGGAAACACTGATCAGAATGTCCAAAGTATTGTTGCCCAACTAAGCTAGTGACCAGACTGACAATCCGTAACTGCAGAATGGAGCAAGGATGTTTGAGCGAGTCAAAGCGGCCAGAAAACGATTGCGAGGCTACGCCAATGTAACCCCGGTTATGACTTCCAGAATCCTCAACGAATTGGTGGGAGCGGATATTTTTCTGAAATGCGAAAATTTTCAGAGGGTCGGCGCTTTCAAGTTTCGTGGCGCCTTCAACACAATATCTCAACTTACAGACCAACAAAGAGAGAGCGGCATAATCACTTACTCCTCCGGAAACCATGCACAGGCAGTAGCTCTGGTGGGTCAGTTACTGGGAGTCAGAACCACGGTGGTTATGCCGAACAATGCGCCCAGAGTTAAGCGCGCCGCCACCGAGGCCTATGGTGCTTCGGTTATTGAGTATGATCCTGAGGAAGCGACTCGTGAAGAGATGGCAGATTTTCTTAGAGCTGAGCATGGCTATACAATAATTCCTCCATTCGATCATCTTGACATCATTGCCGGGCAGGGAACGGCAGCATTGGAGTTGTTCGAGGAACTGAAAACCCTGGATATGCTGCTTGTACCGTGTGGGGGAGGAGGCTTGTTGAGTGGCTCAGCTATCGCCACCAAAGGCATAGAACCGGCTTGTCGGGTAATTGGCATTGAACCAGAGCTGGCAGACGATGCTACCAGATCATTTCACACAAAAACACTGCACACAGTCAAGAATCCACCCACCATCGCTGACGGAACCCGTACTCCGTCTTTGGGTAAGCTTACTTTTCCCTTGGTGTTGGAATACGTCGATGATATGAGAACCGTGACGGAAACCGCCATCGTGGAAGCTGTCCAATTTTTATTTTACCGGATGAAAATTGTGGTGGAGCCCTCGGGCGCACTGGGGTTAGCAGCATTACTCAGTGGTGCAGTCCCTGCGTCAGGCAGAGTCGGTGTTATTATCAGTGGTGGTAATGTTGATGGCGATATGATGTCCAAAATATTGCTGACTGAATTATTGAACAGTCTCGAATAGTATTTTTTGTTCCTCCCATTAACGAATAACCTTCAATTGAGCTTTAAAGGAGGCTATCTTGAGCTTTCTGCATGTCTCAAGAGATGGCGAGATCGCGACTGCTATTTTAAGCAGGGGAAAAGTAAACGCGCTAAACGAGCCCATGGTAGAAGAAATCACCAGGTCTTTTGAAGATCTGGCAACAGATAATGAGGTAAAATCGATTATCTTCACTGGTTCTGGCAAATTCTTTTCTTTTGGCTTCGACGTCCCTGAATTTCTCAACTACTCCAAAAGTGACTTCATTAGATATTTAGAGAAATTTACTAACTTCTACACCTATTTGTTCCTGTTTCCAAAACCGATTGTTGCTGCACTGAACGGTCACACCATAGCCGGAGGTTGTATGTTGGCCACAGCATGTGACTTCCGCTTGATGGTCACAGGAAAAGCCAAAATCGCGTTGAACGAGATAACCTTTGGTTCAGCGGTTCTTGCTGGAAGTGTAGAGATGCTAAAGTACTGTGTGGGGTCTAGGAATGCTCAGTCAATACTGTATAGTGGAACCATGTATTCTGCTGAAGAAGCTTTTGAACTGGGATTGGTTGATCAGGTCTCCTCTGCGGATGCTTTGGCAGAAGATGCCAGGAAAGTCGCTCAGGAATTTGCTAAGAAAAATAGTTCGGCTTTCAGGTGCACAAAACATCTTTTGCGCAAATCTGCTTCCGAGGAGATGATCAAGCGCGAAAAGGATGCCATCCTCGATTTCGTCGACA
>Ga0210106_1000060_pt1 | contig 12939 bp, 7 predicted proteins | sample Tolay_CordC_D2_FD_185580 | JGI IMG/M metagenome (GOLD analysis project Ga0210106, IMG submission 185580) | Wetland microbial communities from the San Francisco Bay, California, USA, that impact long-term carbon sequestration - Tolay_CordC_D2... | ecosystem: Environmental > Aquatic > Marine >...
TGGTACGTTTCTCTTCAAAGAAAGCCTTACCCAGGTAGCTGCGGATCAGGGAGTTGTTGGGATCCAGGCTCGCGGCAATCTCGATTTCTTTTCCGCCATTCTGCAAATCACCGTCCCTGATTTTTACCAGACCCATTCCCAGCCTCGGCAAGGGTGCTGCCTGATCCAGTTTAATGGCTTTTTCAAAGGCGCCTTTTGCCTCCGTTGTTTTGAGCTGTGTGAGGTAAGCAAATCCCAGAACAGTCTGTGTCCTGGAGACGTTTGGATCCAGGGCTACCGCCTTTTCTGCCGCCTCGACGGATTTAGTCAGGTAACCGAATGAAGCCTGGAGCTCTGCCAGCCTCGCCCACGCCAGGGCATTTCCAGGCTCCAATTGCACTGCTTTCTCAAGACTTGCTCGCGCTCCTTCCAGGTCAAAGCTCGCCTGCTGAGCATAGGAAAGGGCTATTTGTGCGGTAGCAGAATTCGGATCTGCCTTTACTGCCTGCTGGGCAGAACTGAGCGCCTTGTCCCTGTCGTTCTGCACCACGGCGATGATCGCTTGAAGTGAAAGGGCGTCACTGTTATTCGGGTCCAGCCTCAAGGCCCGTCCGATTTCTGCATCGGCCTCATCAACCCGGCCCACTGCAAGCAACTGTGAAGCGCTGTAGGCCAAAAAGCGCGGGTCACTCCTGTCCTCTCGAACTCCCTCAGGGAAATAGAGAACGGGTGGATAGTACAATGCCCACTGGACTGCATCCCGGGGGCGCACCACAACACGCATTGCAGGAGCTTTCCCTCTTTCGGCTACTGCCGATTGACCACTGGTGAGGGTAAGCTGTCCATACTTGTTCTGCGCCAGCACCTCTCCCTGGAAAATGGAGAGGAAGGTTTGTTCTTCCTGAACTTCTATGAAAAACTCCGTTCCTCGAACCCCTGCGATTGCAAAGGGTGTTTGCACCTCCAGGGAGCGGGGTTTACGGCTGAAGAAATGTGCAGCCCCCTTGAATAGATCTACCAGCGAGGTTTGTTCTTCCTTGAATTCCCCCAGGGTCATACTGGTGTTCTGATTAAGACGGAGAACTGCCTCGTTGATCAGGGCAAGGTTGGCCCGGCTATTTTCTCCTGCCCGAATCTCATCACCCGGGCAGTAGGTGTCATTCAGTTCTACTGGTTGCCACCGCGCTTCTCCTACCTTTTTTACTTCTACCGTACCCTGTACTGAAACCACTTTTGCCACCCACTGTTCGCACCTCTCAGCAGATGCTGCGCCGGGGTACAGCACAACTATGACGAAGCTTAGACACAATAGGAGCCGAAAAAAGTTAGAAAATAATCGCATCATTGGTCTCCCCTCCCCTTGTCTTTCAGCTATGCCCTAAGAAGCAAAAACCTCCCTACGATTTTTCAAATTCCCCTCTATGACTCTGTCCGGCAACTAATTTCCCCTCCCCTGGCGGGAGGGGATTGAGGGGAGGGGGATCACCCCCACCCTAACCCTCCCCCGTCAAGGGGGAGGGGATTATGACATTGTCGAACAGCCTTCTTTCTCTAAATATTACGATCCTTTTAAGCCCAGAATCTCACAATCCCCGTTAAAACAAACCGCCACCCCATCCGGTGTGGAGCGGACTATTGTTCCTTCAATCTTTATTAAGCCCTGAACCCCTGTTAGTTCTTTAATCCTTTCACTGGTGACGATCAGTTCCAGTTGACACCGGGTGCCTGTGGGGAATTGCACTGTAGTACCCGACAACAGAGCGCCGGCGGCAGATATATTCCTGGTTTGTAATTCAAATATCTCTGTTCTTTCTGAAGAGTTCATTTCCAGCCTTGCAGGAAGTTCTAGTTGGAATCTCTCGTGCTTTCGCTGCTCTTTCATTGGCAAAGCCTTATCTAATTAGTATTCACCTGAAAGAGAACCCAATCTGTTACTACCAAGAACACCACTTCACATCGACACAAGTATCAATTGACCAACAAAAGAGCTCGTCGCTCTTTTGCAAAATTCCGCCGATACCATATTAAAACTGTGGGAGCAGTCGGTTTACCTGCGGGAGTTGGATCGTTGTATGTGGAGTAGGAAAGGAAACTTAGGAGTGAGTATCCCATGTTTTAGTTTCAGAACGAGTGGTAGATTGTCCCATCATACGTCTTTCGTCAAAAAACACAATAGGTAGATATCATTATTTTATTCGTATTTTAAAATTCGCAGTGATTAAGATACTATAAGAAACAAGTAGTAGCAGTATTGATTAAACTAATACTTTCTTCGTATTTCCTGTCTTTTTTGCGACACTCGGTGCTTAGTGCCTGGCAGCCTGCTGAAATACTCGCTACCAGTGTCATTCTGAGCCCTTCGACAGGCTCAGGGCAGGCTCCGCGAAGAAGCCGCCATTGTGTCATCCTGAGCAACGCGAAGGATCTCGAGATTCTTCGTCGCCTGCAGCTCCTCAGAATGACATATTCGGTGACTTTTGCAGCAGGCTGCTGAAAAAGCCTGGAAACAGCCCCTAACGTCATACCGGACGAGGCGAAGTCGAGATCCGGTATCCAGTAAACTATTGTTTTTTCTGGATTCCGGACATCCGCTTGCAGCGGATTCCGGAATGACGAATCGCGGCTAACCTTCGACCCTTCGACAAGCTCAGGACAGGCAAGCTCAGGTCAGGGAAAGCAGCTCCCACATGAGACAGGATTAGGGAAAAAGCTGACAAGTGTAAAAGAAAACAACCCACATTGGATTTGGGCAATAGCCCACTGACTTCTGGATTCTGGCTCAAACACTCAGGCAACAGTCTTAAGCCATTGTTGAATTTCGCTGGAGAATGCCGGAAATACCTCGAAGGCTTTGAGTAGATTCCTTTGGAGCTCCGTCAGATCTACCTTGAGATAGTCATGGACCAGGATGTTCCTGAGACCCCCAAGTCCTTTAATTTTTTGATATAGACTCTGGGAAACGACCCCCTTGTCTCGCAACTGTTGCAAGGTGTCTTCATAGGTATCCGAATAAACACCGAAATGCCCGCTCAGGATATGGTCGGCAGCGTCGAAAACAAGGTTGGCAAGAGCAATCAGACCTCTCTCAACCGTCCATCTCATGCTCAGCGACGCCTTCAAGTCTTCGGGCGACTTGTCCCGGTAGAGCGAGAGCTCTTCCAGAACGGTGTCCATCTCCTTGAGGCGCTCTGAGATGATCTCTTGTTTTAAGACCATCTTTTCTGCCTTTCTTCCAGCACTCTCGCCTGGCTTTTCCTGAGGTGGGCGGTATCTCTGTATTCTCGAATTGCTGAAAGTTCAAAACTGTTTTCAACTGGTTCGTCCTTTTTGAAAATCAAGCTGCCGGTGCTCAACACTTCAAAACGCAGGATGGGAGAAGCCGTTTTGAGGTTAACCAAGTCTACCCGCTGGGTGGAGAGGATCTCGCATATTTTCTCTCTCAAATCTTCCAGCCCCCTATGGCCAGGCAAGACTGCAAGATCAATGTCGGCAAAGGCTTCGTTGTGTAGAAAAGAACCGAAAACATAAGCTAGAAGCACGTCAGCCTCTTCAAAGAGGGTGGCCAGCAGACCAAGTCTTTCCCTGATATTATTGGGCAGGGGCCTAAGTCCTCTCCATTTCTCTGCTATACCCATGCTTGCCTCACCTTCGGGCCTTCAATGCATGATGAATGTTACGGTGGACATCCTATTCACAGGTACCTAAAAAGTCAATAAAATAGGCTCAGTTCATTGGAATATTGGAATAGTGGAAGATTGGAATGGCTGAAGGATAGAAGGATGAAACGCCGGAATGTTGGCCTCCGGCTCTTATAGCCTACGGCTCGGAGATAAGGCTGGAATATTGGAATCTTGGGGGTCCGGGATTTGACCCATTATTCCAGTATTCCGGCATAGAGTAAAATTCACAATTAAAAATAATTGAGAATTGGACCCTGCGCCTTGGGCCTTGCGCCAAGCATTTTACAAATGCTTGGCTGCCCAAAGGGCAGCCTGGAGTCGATTCGCAACTTTGATCTTTTTGAAGACGTTATATAGATGCGTCTTCACAGTATGGGGGCTGACGCAAAGTTTCTCAGCAATCTCATCGTTGGAGGCCCCCACTGCCACTTGGGCCAGTATCTCTATCTGCCTCGAAGTGAGGATCTCGTTGGCGCGCTTTGAAGATATATCCTCATCCGTTCCCTCGAGGATGCATTTGATCATGACCTCCCTGGAAAGCCACCAATCACCATCGAAGACAGCCCGGACACCCTTTAGAAGATTTTCCAGTTGGTCTTCTTCATAAAAAAAACCGCGTATCCCCTCAGCTACGCATTTTTTTTCAATCCCCGAGTCACGGGACACGTTAAAAAGGGCCACGTGGTTTTCAGGTCGTTTTTGCCTTAGATATGGCCTCAGCTCTGCCAAGACATTTTTCTGACCCTTTCCCTGACAGTCCAGGAGTATGAGCCTCTGCCGACCCTGGTCTTCTTGGCCTTCCAGCGGTAAGTTTTTGACATCTCCGAGCACAAAGCACTGGTCCCCGATTTCCCGCTCCAAACAGGAGGCGATGGCCTCATTTTGCAGCCTCCTGGGGCCGACAATATAAATCGCGTTCCCGGTTGACCGTTCGGGGCTTCGCTGCTTTTCAGAATGGTTTTGAGAAGATTGGAGGCTCATGGATCCAATGAAGAATGCGGGTCCTTAGATAGAATGCAGGACACGTACATCCACTACGGATGCCACAGACTCCCTTGGTGCCACAGACGATGTGAGACTAGTGCGCTTTCGTCTTCGTGGCCGAGCCTTGTACAGGTTGGCTCTATCCCCTTGATCTTAAGGCATGGATAAATCTTGTTGAAACTAATCTAAAGGAAGACTGCAAACCATGTACCACAACAGGGGTAAGAAAAAAGTCTTGTGATTACGAAAGGATAATACTTTAGTATTGCATACGAAATGTCGCATTATGTCGCACATGTCGCGCATCACTCTGTCGCAATTCTGTAGCGCTCCATCCTCCGATAGAGGGTACTGCGATGGATGCCAAGAAGTCTGGCAGCCTTAGCTTTATTGCCACGAGCAAGGCGTAGAGCCTCATGTATGTCCCTATCACTCGTTGCATCGATCCTGATGGCCCCAGGTTCTAAAATCGGCGGCAAATGTTCTGTTTGAATGGTCCCGCCGGTACAGAGAACACAGGCACTCTCGATGACATTCATCAGTTCTCGCACATTTCCTCTCCAGTTGTGTTGGAGCAGCGAGTTCATGACCTCATCGCTTAGTGAACTTATCTCTTTACCCATCTCTCTGGAGCAGGCTTTGATGAAATGAGCTATAAGTAGAGGAATGTCTTCAGCTCTCTCCCGCAGGGGCGGCACATGGACGTTAAAGACGTTTAGACGATAGAAAAGATCTTCACGGAAGCGACCTTTTTCCACAAGTTTCCTGAGGTTTTGATGGGTAGCCGCAATGATCCTCACAGCTACCTCGATGGGCTTGTAGTCTCCAACGCGCTCAACCTTTTTCTCTTCCAACACCCGCAGAAGTCGAACCTGAACCGCAGGCGAGATGTCACCGATCTCATCAAGGAAGATGGTACCTCGATGTGCAGCCTCGAAGCGGCCAATCCTGTTGCTCACTGCACCGGTAAAAGCGCCTTTTGTGTGACCGAAAAGTTCGCTTTCAATAATCGATTCAGGCAGGGCAGCACAATTTACCTTAATCAACGATTGCCTAGATCTGTCGCTCAGATTGTGGATAGCCTCCGCCACTAGCTCCTTGCCACTGCCTGACTCTCCTGTGATCAGGACGGTAGTGTCAGTTGCTGCGATTGCTTTTACCCGCCCGAGAACTTCTGAAATATGTTTGCTCTTGCCAATGATCGTTGGGCCTACATCCCTCGAGATCTGAACTCGAAGCTCTCTCACTTCTTCTGCAAGTGCCATCTGCTCCTTAACGTAATCTGTAACATCGGTGGCGATACCAACCACCATCGTGACGTTGCCATTCTTATCTTTGATGGGCTGCTTCTTGGTTTCGATGTAAACTTGACCTCGTCTGCCGGAGTCTACTACTTCCGCATACCAGGCGGGTTCACCGGATTCTATTACCTGCTTTTCGACACTGTGCCAGAACTCTCTTGTAAACCGAGGTATGCCTGTCAACTCCAAGGTACTTTTTTCAGCCTGGTCGCCCATCTTTTGGGAAAAGGCCCAGTTTGATGCAATGAGACGGTGATCTCTGTCTACAACAAAGGCCATCGTAGGGATTTGATCAAAGAGGGCTCGAAATTTTTCCTCACTTGCTCTGAGATCTTCCTCCATATTGATAAGAGCGGTCATGTCACGAATTCCCTCTATTACGTGCGTGACATTCCCACCCTGATCTCTGAGCGGCGACAGGAAAATGTCCACCCACACCTTCGAGCCATCAGGGCGTAAATGCCGGTGACGACAGCTACGTGGTTCACCGGTCTCAAATACCTCGCGAAGCAGGCATTCCTCACCTATCTTTTCACATGGCTCGTTGTGGCCATGTGAAATTTCGTAGCAGTGGTGGCCAATTATGTCTTCGCGCGCGCGGCCAGCGGTGGCCAGAAAACTCTTGTTGACATCCGTTATTTTGAAATCCCGGTCGATGACCAGGATGTCCTCGTACAACTGATAGAGTAGTGAGCGAAAATAGTTCTCGCTTTCCTCCAAAGCCTTTTCTGCCCGCTTGCGTTCGCTGATGTCGCGGAGAATCACAATGTTTCCAGCGGTTTTGCCATCTCTATTGCCGAAAAGAGAGGAGCTTAGCTGCATGTCAAGAACCCTGCCGTCTTTCGTGAGACGCCTGGTTTCGAAAGATTGAATTCTCTCCCCCCCAAGCATTCTCTCGATGGCTACTTTGGTCTCCGGCCAATTCTCCTCAGGAACAAAGTTGATGCGTTTGCCTAACAACTCCTCAGATGACCAACCAAAGGTTTGCACGAAGGCAGGATTTACATAGGTCGCTCTTCCCTCTATATCGTAGACCACGATAGGGTCAGGGGATGATTCCAATAGCAACCGGTGTCGTTCTTCGCTCTCCCGCAATTGCTCTTCAGCCCGCTTGCGGGCAGTGACATCGCGACCTACTGCCTGGAATTCAACATAATTACCGTTTCCATCGAATAAAGCCTGATTATTCCAGTGCCACCAGAACATTTCACCATTTGGCAAAAGCACCCGCTCTTCGTTGCTTCCCACTGGGTTTTCTATAGAAAGGGACTCGAGGTTCCTGCGGGTTTTTTCTTGGTCATCGGGATGAACGTACTTGTAGAAGTTTTGCCCGATTATTTCTTCACGAGTTTGGCCAAGAAGTCTACATATGGCCTCGTTGACAAAAGTCAGCGTACCATCCGATAAGAACCGACAAACCAACTCCGTCTGGGAGTCAACAATGTTACGATACCGTTCCTCACTCTCTCGGAGTGCCTCTTCCGCCCGCTTGTGCTCAATCTCAACTTCTTGCAATTTAGTGATGCGCTGGCGCAACTCTAGCAGTTCATTCAGAAGCTGCTCTTTGGTCTTGTTGCCATCTTTCATTTTATTTTCCCTTTGAGATGCAGGGCACCTTACTAGGCACTAGGCAGTAAGCACTAGGAACTACAAGGCCTCGTTATGAAGGCCGGTGGTCACAAACAACGTGAAGACTAACTGGGACAGGGATACACCTGTCTCCCAATCTAATAAGTTTCCGCTAAAAAGTAATGAGAGAGTTCAATTTGAAGTTAGGCTAGAACGTCTTGATCTTCGATCTTGCCCTCAAAAACCCCAGAGAATTAGCTAGTTAAGATCACCAGAATATAGAAGCAGAATACCTTCAATTAAAAAAACAAGTCAATACGAAACTTTCGTACACAGATTCCTTCTGAGAGAAACAAGAATGGGGGACGCTGGTGAAATTTAAACATTCGGTTAGCATGTTTGTCATTCCCGCGCAGGCGGGGATCCGGATATCCGCCTGTGGCGGCTTCCGGAATGACGAATCGCGGCTGGAAAGCCGCTCCCACAGATTTGGCAGAGGGCATGGGAAAAACAGTAATCTTCTTTTACTCCATGCCCTATGCTAACCTCCTGACACCTGAAACCTGAAACCCTGAGATTTGGTGCTTGGGATTTGCGATTTATTTGTAATTTGGGATTTGGATTTTGGGATTTTACAGATTTGGTTCTTTAGTAGATGGCGTGATGGTGTGGGTTAGAATTGCGGATTGCGCCCTCGTTTCATTCTGCCTCTTCAGTTCCAAAACCCGTTACGGTTACTTCGTCTGGTCCGGCCGGATCCTCAACATCCAACAAGTGTGCCGCCTCTCTGAGGATTCGCAGTGATTCCATGGCCACTTCTTCATCTATCTTGTGTATGCCGAATCCAGCATGCACGATGATGTAATCTCCCACCTGGGCGTCCTCCAGCAGGATGAGACTCACCTTCTTTTGTAATCCGGCCATGTCCACCGTACCCATACCATCTTCGATGTTTACAATTTTTGCTGGTATCGCCAGGCACATTATTTAGTCTCCTAGATTTCCTATTATTTCCTCTCCCTTGCGGCTGAGCTTGGCATACACTTGACACAGGAAGAGGTGCAGGCATGAAGCTATAATACAATTTTTTAAACCGCAGAATATCGAACAAGGAATATCGAATGTCGAAGTGATCACTTCATCATTCTGCGGTTCCTTGTTCTGCGGTTCGAAATTCTATTGTTTTTATTAGCAGGGATAGGGAGTATAAAGCCCGCCCCTACATTATCTAATTCATTCCAATTATTTCAAGGTGGTATCAGATTCTTCTCACAAATTCCGATTCAACACAACTATCCCCTTCTTTTCGAAGGCAATAGCTTCCTCCCAAGCTGGTCAGTTCCTTTAGCGCCGCTTCCACAAGATCGTCTATTCTGGCACTGATAGTTGGGGTCATATCTGTCCCAAGGGTGGTGATATCTTCAGGTTCAACACCCAATATTACCGTTTCCGGAACTTTGTCCAGAGCCTGACAACATGTCAGGGCCTCGAGCAGGTCCACCTGATGGAGGGAGTTCTTGGCCAGAATTCGTTTGGGGATCTCCTCACCTGCCAGCCGGTACAGGGTGCCAGGCTCACCTCCGTTTCGAACCGCGTCAACCACAATGAGGTGATCAACCTCAGAAACGACTCCCAAAAGGTTCATGCCCAGTGTGCCGCCGTCCACCACCTTGACGTTTTCCGGAAACTCGTAGCGGTCTTGCAAGGCTTCCGCCACCCGGACCCCTACCCCTTCGTCAGTGAAAAGGAGGTTTCCTACCCCGAGGATCATTATGAGTTTAGATTTCATTAGCTAATTAACTAATCGCGGCTAGAAAGCCGCTCCCACAGTTTTGGATTTAGGTGTCAGGTGTCGGGTGTCAGGTTTCAGGAAATAAATGCGAAAGCACTGAGACAGAACACTGAAACCTCAATCATATGACATGGGTTGCAATTTTATCATGTAAGCAACTATAGATAAAGAGAAAGCAGGCGGAGAGGGAATTAATGATGGGCTGTCTTCCTTCCTCTGACCATTATTGCTTTTCTTTGTGTCTTCGTGCCTTGGTGGTTCATTTTTTTTCTCACCACGAAGACACCAAGACACCAAGACTAAAATATAAATAAAACAAGATATTATCCAGATAGCTTGTTCAGCGGAGCTCTTGTCACCACTGTTTTATTTTCTTTGTGACTTTGTGCCTTGGTGGTTCCATCTTTAACTATTACTCTTGGTTTTCTTTGTGCCTTTGTGTCTTGGTGGTTCCATCTTCTAGTGGCCGTCCGGGATTGACAACAACCGGTACTCCCCAGATTCCATGGCTCCCAGGAGCTCCAGAGTGGCCCTGCCAAAAAAGTCAGTATCTGTCTCATCGGCCTCGATTGACAATTCAACCAGGCTGAGGAAGACCTTCACCTGGTTCGCAGCTGCCTCTTCGCTCTCCTCTCCAAAAGAGTGCCACAGTCGTTCGCAAATCTGCCGACCCTCTAAAACAGAAATGTGGGGAAGAATAAGGCCGAACATGTGGGTGTCAACCCTGCCAAAAGTGTCGCTCCTGCGGGTTCGTGGTGAAAGAACTTCAGCCAGATACTTGATCATCCGATCTCTATCGTCATAGCTGATCTCAGGATTGGCCGATTCCAAGTCTATTCGCATGAGACAAAGAGAAAGTTTTGCCTCATACCTTTTCGCTCGGTGAACTTCGCGCTCCAGGATCTCCACAAAGCCTCTCTTGTTAACCAGGCCGGTGAGATCATCAACCCGGCTTACCTCAGTAAGACGGTCGGTGGATTTCTCCAGTCGATCGCAAACCACGTTCATAAGGTTGAAAAAAAACTTCTGGGCCGTAGGGGGAAACAACCACTGCAGCCTTTTTATCATCTTCCAATTTACCTGCAGAAGCTCCCCCGGTTCAGAACCGATCACGGTAGCGGACCTCGGCACAGCCCTCAGGAAGCCCATTTCACCAAGCAATTCGCCCGCCTCTAAGCGAGTGATATGCCTGTGCATACCGGATTCCGGATCAGAGTCCTCACTAAAGATTGGGTCCACCACGTCCATTTTCCCGGAGAGGACCGCGTACATAAAATCGCTGGGATCTCCCTTGCGAAACAGAACCTCTCCGGCCTCGTATTCCCTCAGAGCTCCGGCCATAAGGATGTAGTGAACCTGTGTACGTGACAACCCACTGAAGAGCGGAATCCCCAGGTGGGGGTCCTTGCCGATTCGCAGCCGCAAGAGATCCCATACGGTCACCAGCTCCACGTGCAGCATCAGTGATGGCAGCAGAATCAAATCTCCCACCAGGGCCGAAAGCATGGTGATCACCATCATGACGCCGAATATGGCCGTGGGTTTGAAACTGGAAAGGGTAAGGACGGCAAAGCCAACGCCAATGGTGAGGGTGGTAAAAACGATGGGCCTTCCCACATGCTTGATGGTCTCTGTGAGTGCAAGCTTGTCGTCCAGGCTTTTCTTGAACTCCCGGTTGTATCGCACCAGGTAGTGGATAGTGTCGTCCACCGCCAGACCAATGGCAATGCTGGCGATCAGGCTGGTGACCATGGAAAGCTCGATTCCAAGCCACCCCATGATCCCGAAATTTATGACAATTGGAAAGAGGTTGGGAACGATGGCGACAAGCCCCACCTTACTCGATAAGAACAGCAGAAACATGATACTAAATACCAGAACCACTGTAAGAGAAAGGCTCTTGACCTGGCCTTTGGTCAACAGATCGCTGCTTGCGGAGACAATCATGCCAAGGCCGGTAACATCCCAGGTCAGATCCTTGGAAAAATTCTCTTGCACGTGGGCAAGAATCCTGTCCCGTGTCTTCAGAAAATCTCGAGAACTCGATATGTGGGTAAAAAGTAAAATGTTGGCCTTGGAAAGCTCATAATTCATGAACCGCGAAAACATGTCCTCGCCGAGCATTATCCTGTAGCTGTTCATCAGCATTCTGACCTCAAAGCCCTCTTCGGGAAGGGTGTAGTACTTGGGGTCGAACTGATTGCTGGCGTAGTTGACCAGCTTCATGTACTCGGCAAAGGATACAGTTTTGTCAACACCTGGAAGTGTTTCTAGAAATTCTTGCAGGCTGGCAATCTCACCGAGGTTGTCGGGATCCTCGAAGTAGTCGTCTTCTTCGCTTGCCATGACCACGTTGACCGGGAAGCTTCCAGACAGATCCTTGTAGATATCATGAAAGTGACGGCTCACCGGGGTGTTTTTCTTGAAAAATTCCACGGGACTGGTCTCCACTCGAATGCGAAAGATGCCGATTAGGCAGAACACAACAAAGATACCTAGAATCGGTAGTGTGATCTTCTGCTTGTGCAGGTCGAGATGAACAATCCAGTCCAAGAAACGATCGATAATAGTGGGGGTTTCCGTGGGGCCATTGGCCTTTTTCTTGGGAAGTGGGAAGAGGGCCAAAGCAGCTGGGAAAAGAGTCAGGACAAGAATCAACAGGCTGAACATGCCAAAACAGGAAAATATGGCGAATTCGCGGATGGCAACGATTCGATTTACCAAAAGGGAGCCAAGACCAATGGCTGTGGTGACGACAGCCAGCACCGTGGGAAAGGAAATAGTGGAAAATGTCAAGAAAGACGCCTCTGCCCGTGACTCAGCCTTTTGGGAATAGGAGAGATATTCAGAGCCGATATGGAGACAGTACGCCGTGCCAACTGCGATGAGAAAGACAGGAACGATCATAGTCATCATGGACAGGGGGGTATCGGTCAGGGCCATGAGGCCGAAGGTCCAGACAAGTGCCAGGGTTACGCAGATGAGCGGCAGCAGCAGACAGGCAAGATTTCTAAATAGAAAAAAGAGAATGACTGTAATAATAAGGAAGGTGATAGGGGGCAGCTGGAAAAAATCCTTCTTGGTGAAATTGGCCAGGGCTTCAGAGACCAACGGCATACCGATCTGATAAAGAGAGAGGTCTTTATCAGCCCCGTCAATCATTTTTTTCACGTCCTGGATTACTTTGGTCCTGTCGGAGGTGTCCTCCAGAACCAGCGTCATCACAGTGGCTTTGTGGTCTTCGGAAATGAGGTTCTTGTTGAACACGGCGACGGGTGTCACCATGGCGGCGAATTTATCGAGATCCCAGGTGGAGCCGGTCTCTACGTCTTTCTTGATTCCAGGAAGGCTTATAACCCTCCTTACCCCTTCGATCTCGCTTGCGGTCCCCACTAGCTGTTCTATTTTGCTGAAGGTGGCCGGATCGAAAACATTTTCGGCTTTTATCACCACCCGGATTATTTCGTCGGAGCCGAATATCTTTTTGAAATCGTTGTAGCGAGCTGTTTCAGGAAGGTCCTCGATCACGAGGTCGTAAATGGAGGTACGAATGGAGAGTTTGGGTACGTGCCAGGCGAAAAACAGAGAAACCACGGCAACAGCCAGGATAATCCACTGAGGGCGGTGGACTATC
>Ga0210106_1000061_pt1 | contig 12772 bp, 10 predicted proteins | sample Tolay_CordC_D2_FD_185580 | JGI IMG/M metagenome (GOLD analysis project Ga0210106, IMG submission 185580) | Wetland microbial communities from the San Francisco Bay, California, USA, that impact long-term carbon sequestration - Tolay_CordC_D2... | ecosystem: Environmental > Aquatic > Marine >...
GGTTATCTAGCCAAGAAAGATTTGGTCATTTGGCCAAATTTTGCGATTTAACAAGAGCCTTTGGGAAATTTATATTACTACAACTATCTGATATAACTCTTATTTCAGTTTTTGTTCTCTTTTGGCATCGCTTCTGCAAAAGGGAGATAAACAAACAAAAACAGATAGCAAGATTTCAGATTCAGGGGGGGTAAGAAAATGAAAGCAATGATCAAAAGATGGTTAATAGCGAGCATGATTTTTTCCATTCCTTTGTTGTGGTCAGCCACCTCAATTGCTGCCGAAGTAAACAGCATTGATATTATCGACTACGGCTTGTACAAAACCACATTTGCCCACTGGCAGCAGGCACCCGACACTCATCGAGGTGAGATTCAGATAGTGGGTGGAAAAGAACTTATTAATCGCACTAAAATAATTCCCGCTAAGGGCGGTGCTGAATTCGGCATTCGCTACGTGGTAAATGGTCAGGATGAAGGTGGGCAGGTAGATCTACTTGTTAAGATTTCACATTCAGAACTGCAATCCAGCGATGAGTGGGTAACTTCAAGGCAGATCGGTACCCCTTCGTTTGATGGCTGGAAATTTGATTCGAGTTCAGAGGTAGTCCCCGGAAAACTGACTATTGAACTGTTTCACCAGGGGACAAAGTTAGCTGAGAAAACTTTTACTATCCACTAACGGCAATGCCAACAACTCCATCCCGGCCATCCGCCCCGATGGTAAAGCCGATAAGGAGTTGTTACCCCAGTAATCTCTGCCTCCCCTAGCTTTGTTAGATCGTATCTAGCAGGGCTAGCGGGAGGTACCTCCCCCCCATTTCCCCTGTTTCCCTCATTGGCCCTTCCAGTCTAGTTTAGCTATCAGCCTTCAGCCATCAGTTGTCAGCTTCATAAACGCTATGCGCTCCGCGAAAAACCCGTCCCCCTTTTCTGTTTTTTTTATCCGCATTCCGCAATCCGCAATCCGCAATCTACTCTCTGCTCCATGCCCCAAAAATATCCTAACTATCTGAAACCAAATAACATATAGGTGCACAGAACCTTTTGGCACGTTTCTTGACAATGATATTCAGCGAATCGGGCGCGGATGGCTGGAATCTTATCGTAGCACAGACTCCTTAGCTGACGTTCAAATCCTTACACTACAAGGCTAAGCGAGCCTGTCCCAGATCGGGAACTCAGGATTCCGCCTTCCACTAAGTATACAAAATACTACTTTCAGTTGCCGAAAAACGGTCTTGGTATTAAAAAATTTACTAGCTGAGATGTTCTTTAGTGAACAACATGACTGTCATGGACCCTCCCAGTAGCAAGGGTTCATACTTCGAGCAAGGGATGGAGCGCACATGCTAAACATCTACCGGGTCATCTCGTTGAGTCTACTAATGTCACTGTTTTTCGCGGCGCCTTTACTCTGTGTTCACCCTGTTTCTATCCAGCAGCAAAAAACACACGCACTGGCTACAAAGCGTCAGCAGGCCAAAAGGGTGAAAGTCGCTTGGCAAAAAACCTCTCACACCCCATACGTCACGCCTGCTGACAGGTTGGCGGGCTCCCTGCGCGAAGCCGAGTTCGTTGATGTGCAGGGCGAAGAATGGAATGAAGATGAACGGGAAAGTTGGGATGGTTTTGATGTAACTGGCGGAACCGATGGTGTGAAAACAGTATCTCATTCGTCTATCTATTAATTGTCAAGAAGAAAACCAAAGGATGTGAGATGAGTCACCGAGGGATAACCAAGAGCACGAGGGGATTTATCATGAGAACAGTCCTGAGCAGGGGCTATCTTTGCAGGAATCTGGGGTTTACCACTATTGAACTCATTGTCACTGTGGGAGTAATAGCGGCATTAGCCGCTGCTTCCGTTCCCGTATTCCGCAACTTCAGCCCTTCATACAATTCAAAACACGCGGCTCGTAACATTGTCTCGCACATGCAACTTGCCCGGGTCCACGCCATCAGAAACCGGGTTACTACGGTGGCGGTTTATTACCCGAAGAGTTTCCTGCCAGCTGACCAGGCAAACTCCTTCTTGATCTACGAGGATACCAATAAAGACTGGATTCAAGACCCCGGGGAAACCGTCATCTTTTCGAGAACCAAGATGCCGGCGAAAGTGAGCCTCGTTTCTGCCACTTTTACCTCAAATGGCTCAGGCGAACTCACGCAAACAACCAGCTGCGGTTTCGATAGCCAAGGGATCGCTGCCAGAAACGGCGCCGTTTATGTGATTGGAGACCTCAAGTTGCAGAATGACAACGGTCAAGAGCGAACCATAACGCTTCATGCATCTGGCAAGACCAAAATTTCACTACCCTAGGGAGAGCAGTCATGAATTCAGAGAAGCAGATGACAACTGATAATCACCAGATGAAGTCCTGGGGCAAACACAGCCAGTCTGGTTTCAGCATGGTGGAAGTGATGGTGGCAATCCTCCTTCTTACCGTTGGCTTACTGGCCCTGGCCAAAATGCAGACCCAGGCAGTGGCCAGCAACAATTATGGTAATCAATTGACTGAGGCCACCTTTCTGGCCCAGGACAAGCTGGAGGAGTTGCGGCTTTTAAATGAATGCTACCTGGCGGTGATCGCTAAACCCGAGCTCAGTTGGACAGCCGAAGACCAGGCTGTGGTCAACAACTACAACAGTCAACTGAGCGACAGCGTGGTCAACTGGATTGAGAATGATACTGACAGTGACGGTATTGATGATCAGTTCAGTTGGCAGCTGGCAACACCGGACCACACCAATGTGGACGGCGTCCTGGGTGTTCCCAACCCGATTGGTGTCGACGGCCTCGCAGCCTCAGCCGGTGGTTACATCAGGACCTGGTACGTGGCGGATAATAAGCCGCTCACCAAAGCCAAGAACCTCCGAGTGCGAATAACGTGGGGAAACGGCCGTGAGGTGACTCTCGATACCGTATTGTCGCAATAATTGAGGTGGATGATGAAGAGCAGAAAATTGCAGGCATGTCAACAAAGGAAACATCCGGAAGCAGCGCGGAGCTGTTTGAGCTGCCACCGGGGATTCACTCTGGTGGAGCTTATCGTGGTCATAGGCATCTTCAGTATTGTCATGGCAGCGATCTATTCGGTATTTGTCCGCTCCAACCGGGTCTATATCTCTCAGGAAGAAGTGGTCGCAGCGCAGCAGGAGGCTCGCTCCGCCCTCGAAATTCTCGGCCGAGAAATACGGATGGCAGGGTTAATCGCAGCCGACAATCAATCCGGCGGCTTTGACATGATTACCACGGCGGCCTGGGCAGCCAATCCAGATTCGGACATTGAAATAGCTACAGTGGATGTGGCTAACAGAACCACCACTTTGGCCTTCAAATCCGATCTGGACGACGACGGCAGCACCGACGCTGTGCGATACGTTTACTATCACAGTGACCACATCACAGCCAGCCGCCAGAACACCCTTTACCGCGAAACCGTGACCTGGAGCGGTGGCACCTGGGCAGATCCCAGCGGAGTGGGTGAACAGCTTTTCCTTGAAAACATTCAGGATCTGACCCTCACCTATCAAATGGCTGACGGTACCACCAACACCGCCCCAGCCAACCTTGAGGATATTCGAGGTGTGGTCATTAACCTAGTGGCGCAGACAGCCCATGCGGTTGAGCCTTACGAGGGGGGCAAGTTCGTTCGAACCCGGCAGCTTATTTCCAATATCCAGATTCGCAATTTGGGTCTTTCCTAGGAGTGGAGGAAGAAAAAGTGGAACATAAACGGATTAGCTCAAAGATCAAGAATCTCGGCCTCAAGCGCTTTCTAAGCCGAATGGTCGGTAATGACAGGGGAGTGGTTTTGGTTTTCGCCCTGGTGCTCATGCTGGTTCTAACCATCATCGGAAGTTCCGCCACCATGACCTCCCAGGTTGATCTCAAGATAAGTGGCAACACCAAAGTGATCCGGACCTCCTTTTACGTAGCTGACGGCGGCATCATGATGAGTCCGAAAGTAATCGGCCGAATCATTACTGACCGGGCCCTGCCCTTAGCTCCGGAAACCCCGCTCCTCGCCTATGATGACTATGCCGCGGTTGGCGATGATCCTGTCCTGTTGAAAAAGATCATGGGCTTTGCAATGGACAGCGCTTATCAAAGTGCCGACGACAGTACTACTGATATCTCAATGGCCCAGGGAACACTCGGGAATATGGCTATCGATATTACCCGTACGGCTACTCAGTACCTCTCCGGGGGTGGCGTTGAATTCGCCGCCGGCACCGAAGGAGTTGGCGTGGCTAGTGCCGCCAGCGCTGCCATCATATATAACCTCGCCAGCAGGGGAACGGTAGGTACCTCACCGAAAACCACCGAGTCCGACATAGTTGCACAGTACCGCAAAGTAGCCGGTGTGGCTGGAGGAAGGTAATCATGAAGCATCTGCGAACATACAGCTTCAGCATTCTTTTCATATTGTTATCCTTTTTGGCTGCAACCGGGGCTGAAGCGGCAAACAGTATGGCTCCCTACCTGTCAACTCCCATCTTCATGTCCAATGCGGTCCCCCCCAATGTCTTGATTATCTTCGACAATTCGGGGAGCATGAACCAGATGGCCTATTGGGAAGAGACGGTTGAACACAGTGAAGGTGACCCGTGGTGGGATGTTGATGTCGTACCTACCACCCCATACGATCCGGCTCGGAACTACTACGGCTACTTTGTGGCCGGCACGCCGGCCAATCGGGTCATGTACTCCTACACCAGTAACAAATTCGACCGGGACCCCAGCGGCGAGTGGGAGGGAAACTTTCTGAATTGGCTCACCATGCGCCGCGCTGATGTGGCCCGCAAGGTTCTGGTTGGCGGCCTGGCCACCTCGCGAACCGGCGGCGGCAACACTACCCTCATTGGCGAGGACCCGGTCCAGTCGGGACGGAGTTTCAAGTGTAAGCTGGGCTTTATGACCATGCTTTCATACACGCCTTTTAATGACTTCAACGACCGCTATGTAGGCGTTGATAACGGCTATCTCTACGTCAGTAAAGACCTGAATACCAGTCCCTTCGACAAATTCGACTACAAGTACACCGTCAAGGTTCAGCGGGATTCCACCTACCCTGATGAAGCTTTTGATTTCCACAACGGCAACATTGCCGGCGTCATGCAAAAGGTGGGTGACAAGGCTTATTGGGGGCTGGAATTCTTCCGCAGCGGCACTGGCAATGGCGAAAACGGTGGCTACATAAAAAATCGAGTCGGCCACCCAACCATCACCAGTCTCTATACCAACATCGAAAACGAGCCCATGCAGAACTGGACGCCTCTCGCCGAAAGTCTCTACGTGGCCATGCAATACTTCAAACAAGAGCCCATAGATGCCAGTTTGGCTTCCTTGTACAACCCTGGTTATCAGATCAACAGCACCTGGGATCCCTATGATCAAGACGGAGATTCAACTCATTGCGCCAAGAGCTTTGTGTTGATTTTTACCGATGGCACCCCCACCAAGGATATGATGGTTCCAGACCCACTGAAAACATACGACGGCGATACCCACGATCCCAACGCTCAGACTCCGAGCTACGTCGACGATGGCAGCGACTATCTGGACGACATCGCCCTCTATGCCAGGACCAATGATCTGAGAATTGATCTTGACGGCGACCAGAACCTGGAGGTCTTTGTGGTCTATGCCTTTGGAGAAGATCCCGCTGCTCGACGGTTGTTGAAAGACACCTCCAGAAATGGTGGTTTCATTGAAAAAAATAACAACGGCCGCCCAGATCCGGCCACCGGCGCTGTGGTGGACGATGTGGACTACGCCACCCCGCCAAGCGACAGTAGTTGGTCTGAGTGGTGGGAAGACAAACGAACAAGTTCCGATGGCAGTGCACTACCTGACACCTACTTCGAGGCCCAAGACGGCTGGCAGCTGGAACTGGAGCTCATTAACGCCATCACCAAGATCCTGGAGCGGGCCAACTCAGGTACTGCAGTCTCGGTGCTGGCCACCTCAGGCGAGGGCGAAGGCGCCCTCTACCAGGCCTATTTCAAGCCGAAGTTTTCCACAGCCACCGAGGAAGTTCACTGGACCGGAAATTTGCAGGGACTTTGGACTGACGCCCTTGGCAACCTGCGGGAGGATTGGACCGCTGCCGGAAATCCCACCCCGGACGGCACACTTGACCTGGGGGTGGATCCCATAGTGACCTTCTTCTACGACGAAAACAGTGGTGAAACAACCTTTCAGCGACGTGCGGTGTCACTTGCAGATATCTACGGCAGCTCGTCTTCCCCTACCACGCACCCTCTCACCGAACTCAGCCCTCTGTGGGAGGCAGGTAGTGCTCTGGCCAGTCGTGATCTCAGCACCAAGCCCCGGAACATCTATACTTTTGTGGATAGCAACGATTCGGGGAATGTGGATGGTAATTGGCAAGTTGATTACAGCACCAATGGCGAGTTTATTTCGTTTAGCACATCCAACCAAGACATCTTGGCAGCTCATCTGGATCTGGCCAATGATCCTGCCACCGCAGAGGAAGATTTCTCTTACCTGGGTGCCACGAAGGGGGATCGGGTTGCCAACCTGATTAACTACCATCGCGGCATTGATTCTGGTTTTGTCACTACCACAAACTTAAGAAACCGCACGGTGGACTCCAAAATTTGGAGGCTGGGAGATATCGTCCACTCCACTCCCACTCCAATAGGCCGCCCGGTGGATAACTATGATCTCATCTACAGGGACGACACCTATGCGGATTTCTACCGACTCCACAAGAACAGAGAAACCGTGGTCTACACCGGCGCCAACGACGGCATGCTCCATGCCTTCCTGGCTGGGAAATTCAGTCCGGGCGCCCCGGTGACAGGTGACGGTGCCAGTTTCACCGTGGATCCGCTCAAGTATGGGACCCTGGGCCCGGGCGATGAAATCTGGGCTTATATCCCCCAGAGCCTGCTGCCCCATCTCAAGTGGCTGGCGGACCCCGGTTACATGGAAGGAAACCACGTCTACTATGTGGACCAGAAACCGAGAATCTTTGACGCCAGGATCTATGAGGGCGCCGCTACCTCCGGCCACCCACTCTATGACCTGTGGGATAACATGTCAGGCCCACAAAAGGCCGAGAGAGTGAACGGCTGGTGTACCGTGCTGGTGGGAGCAATGCGTTTTGGCGGCGGCAACATCACCGTAACCGGTGATTTCGACAACAACGGCACCACTGCTGATACCACCAAAACCTTTGCCAGCAGCTATTTCGCCATTGACATTACCGATCCTCTCAAGCCCATTTTGCTGTGGGAGCGAAGCTACAACGGTTTGGGATTTACCACCTCGTTTCCTGCGGTGTTGAAGGTTGAAGACAGAGTCATCAATGCTGGAACCCCTGATACGGTGGACGTCCAGGGGCAACACTGGTTCCTGCTCTTTGGCTCCGGGCCCACTGCTTATGACGGCACCAGCAGTCAAAACTCCAGTATCTTTCTGGTTGATATGGCCACCGGCAATCCAGAGCGAACCTTCACCGAGCTCACTGACTCCAGCGGCAACAACAACGGCACCACTCTTCCCGACGATGGCTTTATGGGCTCTCCGGTAAGTATTGACCTCACTGTGGACTATTCGGTCAACGTCTCTTACCTCGGTGAGGGCCATGAAAGTGGGGGGAGCTATGACGGCGGTCTCTACAGACTGCAGGTCCCAGTTACTGTCGGCACTGCCAATGGCGAGCCGGTTCTGCTCTACGACGTTGATCCGGACACCTGGACCCTAACCCACATGTTCGATGCTGACTACGCCATCACCGCCGCACCTGCTGCCGCAGTGGGCACAGCTGACTCCAACTACAGTCTCTGGCTTTACTTTGGCACCGGCCGTTACCTGGCCAATGCAGATAAGGCCGACACCACTCAGCAGTACCTCTATGGCATAAAAAATCCCTACTACAACTTCAAGCTGAATGCTGGACAACAAACCGCACTGCTCAATGCCGAACCACTAACCAAGGATGCGCTTTTTGATACCACAGGGGTAACGGTCTATACGGATGGCAGTATTGCCGGAACAGGCGAGGCCGCCACGTTCGGTGATCTCAAGATCAGGCAGGGCGACAATCTAACGTATGAGGTTGGCTGGTACAAGGAGTTGGACAATGGCGAGCGCATCGTTAGCAAGCCTTCGGTTCTAGGCGGCATCCTGTTGGCACCTTCTTTCGTGCCCAATAATGATATCTGCGGTTTCGGCGGCGACAGCTACCTGCATGCACTCTATTTTGAAACCGGCACCGCTTATGTCAAGAGCGTGGTCGGAACTGAGACAGAAGGAACCAAAGAAAAGGTGCTGGACAGGGTCGGCCTGGGCGTGGGTATTTCCTCCAGCCTCGGTATCCACGTGGGGCGGGAGCACGGCGCCAGAGGCTTTATCCAGCAAAGTACCGGGACCATTAACCAGATTGACCTGGCGCCAGCATTGAGTATCAAGAGCGGCTTTGTCAACTGGCGTGAAGTGAGATAGGAGGGGGATTATGCTATTGCGAAAGCTCTGCGCTGTTATCACTCTGAGCTTACTGTTTATCGTAGGCCAAGCTGAAATCGTAGTGGCCGGCCAACCTCCAGCCGGGAAGCAAGGACCAGAGGTTGTCACCGAGACCCTTCGAGTAATGGGCAAGGGCGTTGACCATATAGTCATTGGAGAACAACACTTGTATGTGATGCCGGAGATTACGAAAATCACTAGTTCTTATGGCACCGCCATCAAGCTGGGTAGGCTTCGCACCCCTTGCTTGGCTGAAGTCACCTATAGCCGGTGGTTGCAGGGCGCAACGAATCTGCCGGTTGTCTTGCACTTGAAAGTAAAAAAAGTGTATCGGGGAGCCAGCAGTGACAATTCTCAGGAATAGGAGGTGATACCGCATTCAATAAAACCGGCAAGGACAGCCTCAAGGAATGACGAAACGTTTTTTGAAAGGGGGAGGGTCATGAAGATTGAGGCGCACAGAAAGATATTGCTGGCAGCGATCTTAACGCTGCTGTTCATTCCTTTGCTGACAAATCCCGCACATGGTGACGATTCGATATCCGAGTTCAAATTGACCGCCGGTATCTACGCTGCGGAATTTGACCAGTTCGGCTATTCAGTAGACATTAGCGGCAACACGGCGGTGGTCGGTGCTCCTTTTGCAGACTCGGCCTATGTGTTCCAGTATGACGAGTCTAAGTCCGCATGGAGTGAAGATCCTGTGGTAGAGCTGACCGCTCCGGTGCCTGCCGGACCTGGACAGTTCGGTTGGTCCGTTGCCATCGATGGTGACACGGCAGTGGTCGGGGCTTTGGATCTTCGGAGCTACATCGGCTCGGCCTATGTGTTCACCCGCAGCGGTGGCACATGGGACGAAGGGCACCAACTCATCGCGGGGGCAGGGATTGGTGCTTCAGTAGCTATCAGTGGTGACACCTTGGTAGTCGGGGCTTTAATACCAGCAACCTCCGCTTATGTGTTCAGGTATGTATATGATGACAGCATGGGGACATGGGACTGGATTCAAGAGGAGGAATTGAAGGCCCCAGCAGGAGCATCCTTTGCACCCTTTTTCGGCTGGTCCGTTGCCATCGATGGTGACACGGCAGTGGTCGGGGCTCCCTTTGCCGGGGCGGCCTACGTTTACAGCCGCAGCGGCGACACCTGGAATGAAGGCTCAGAGCTGACCACAGGAGCTTGGGTTGGTTCGTCAGTAGATGTAAGTGGGGACACAGTGGTAGTCGCAGCCCCCTCTTATACTTCTTTTCCTCTTCATCCTCCTTCCGGGCCGGGCTCGGTCTCTCTGTTCTCCCGCAGCGGCGACACCTGGAACGCAGCGGGGATACTGAACTCGGAAGCAAGTGGCTTTGGGGCCTCTGTGGGTATCAGTGGCAAGATGTTGGTGGTGGGGGCTCCCCAAGACAATGATGGTGGTAAAATCTCGGGCTCGGCCTATATGTTCAAATATGATGGAACCAATTGGGTCGCCGATTCAGCCCTACCTAAACTGAGCCCCAGTGTTGCACCGCCAGCAGACGATTCTGACCAATTCGGCCGGGACGTAGCTATCGATGCGAGCACGGTGGTTGCAGGAGCTATTTTTGGTGATGGTCCGGTAGTAGATTCAGGCTCGGCCTCCGTGTTCATTTTGGCCTCTCCGAACCAACCTCCAATTGCCGAAGCAGAAGCCTTCCCAAACGAAATTAAAGAAGGTGACCTGGTTACTTTGGATGGGTCCGAAAGCCAAGACCCGGATGGAGATCCACTGATCTATAATTGGATGCAGACCGGTGGTCCTGAGGTTGACTTGAACTTGGACTCGGCCTTGGTTTTGGCCGCAAACGATAAGAAGAATCCGGCAGTCCGAACCTTTGTGGCGCCGGAACTGTCAGACGGATGTGACACCCTTACTTTTCAACTCACCGTCACAGAAGATGTTGAGGGTGGACTGACCAGCGAACCAGTCACAGTGGAAATCAGAGTGCTTCCCAATAACACAATCCACTCTAAGCTGGAGAGAAAACATCGCCATTGGCTATACTGGCACAAATATACCTTCGAGGGAGTCAAAGACCAGGTAGTTACTCTTAACTTGCAAGCTGACCCTGATGGACTATCTGGTGGTGAGAGAGCAACCCTGATTCTAAAAGACAAGATACGCCGTGTTCGTTTGTACAAAAAAGACCGGGGTGCACTGCCCAACACAGTAACGGCAACATTGCCAGCCGATGGGAAATACGTGGTTTATGTGGTAAAACAACCCTGGTTTTGCCGAGGCAAAAACTTTAGAGGAGACTATATCCTAACACTGGAAGGCACGTGCGGAAAACTGAAGAGAACCTCTCGATTTTAAGACCTTTAACGTAAGACCAGATAGCTAAGCCAATCATAACCGAGACATTCATCGCAGGCAGAGCCAGCTGTGGCTCTGCCTTTTTCTTTGCGGTGATCCAGCCTTACCACTTGGCATGCCCGCAGGGCTGGAAAGAAGTTGCTAGGTTCTGAATTTTAATGGAAAATTGGGCGGGAAAATGGTTGTGTTTGCTTGTCTTGATTGATATAGTAGCAAAAATCCCATAGCGACCTGGATGAACTGTATCCTTTCCGCAACACTAACATAGCGGTCTCTGTTCTGTGTGAAGCTTTAGAATACAAAAGAGGTGGTAGCATATACCAGCTGTTATCAAAATTATTAAGAGATTTAAAACAGTTATCACCATTGGAGTTTTTTGACCGGTTGTTCTAGCACCATCCGTCTGACCATCGGCACGCTTATTGCTCTATCTCTATTTTTACCTTTGAGGAGAACTCTTCATGCCCCTGCACCAGCGTACTGTTCACGGCGAAATCGGTTGTACCGGAATCGGCCTCCACACTGGAAAAAAAGTCACAATGTCCATCAAGCCACTGCCGCCCAACAGTGGCATTCGCTTCTGTCGAAGTGATCTCGTGGGCTCCCCCCACATACTCGCTAGTCTCGAAAGCGTAGTGGACACCAGGTTAGCAACAACCGTTGGTTTAAACGGTCACATCGTTTCTACCGTGGAACACCTCATGTCAGCCTTCGCCGGCATGGGAATAGACAATGCCTTGGTGGAGTTGGACGGTCCCGAAGTCCCCATTATGGACGGTAGCGCCGGGCCTTTCATGTACCTCTTGAAAAACGTTGGTATTAAGCTACAAGACGAAGTTAAAAAGTTCTTCTTAATCAAAAAACCTTTCACCCTCAAAAGCGGAGACAAAAATATCAGCGTCTATCCTTGCCGCGAGTTGAAAATAACCTATGTCATCGATTTTGATCATCCTCTGCTTTCCAAACAAACGTATGTCCTGCGCTTTTGTGGCCCCGGTTTTATGAAGGAAATTAGCCGCGCTCGCACCTTCGGTTTCCTGAAGGACGTTGAGACCTTAAAGAATAATGGCTTCGCTCAGGGGGGTTCTTTACACAACGCTATTGTGCTCGACGATTTTCGTGTGCTCAACACCGACGGTCTCCGTTATGAAGACGAATTTGTCCGCCACAAAATACTTGACCTGATTGGTGACCTCCACTTGATGGGCATGCCTATTATCGGACACTTTGTTATTAACAAATCAGGACACACACTAAACCACATTTTTCTTACTGAATTACGGAAGAGAAAAAAATGCTGGAAAATGGTTAAGTTTTCCGACGAACATGCTTGCGAAGCCCGTCACATCTTGGTCCCAACCTTCGCTTTTCCTCAACCAGCCACGGTCTAAGCTGCCCCTACCTACCCGAAACCCCTTGCATTTTATGCGTCTTTCGGATAGCATTCCAGGTTAATTGATTAAAACGTAGAAACTGCTCGGAGAGACCTGGGGAAGTTCAAATGGAATTTCCCGTGGTGCGTTTGGCCTGAATCTGCGAAGTGGCAACCATCGTGATAGAATAAGATGTCTCAGGCTGTAATCTGGGATAGGGACACTCCGCCTAGGCCAATTCTAACCTTCTTTGTCTGCGGGCATAGAACTGGCTTGCAATGTCCACATTCCGGCGCCATCTAGAGCCGTTTACCCTACTACTGCTTTTCTGCTTCCTACTCTCGTTCCCTTCCCCGCTTCCGGCTGCAGAGGCCACACTCTCAGACATCATTGTTACCAACACCCAGGAGGACCTTCTTGTATTTTTTGACATACAGGGCTGTTTTACCCGAGAGATGGAAGAAGCGATACTCAACGGCATTCCCACAACCTTTACTATCGTTATCAAACTTTACAGAACCCGGGCGGTCTGGCTTGACGCTTCCATCGCCTCCATCACCTT
>Ga0210106_1000063_pt1 | contig 12429 bp, 12 predicted proteins | sample Tolay_CordC_D2_FD_185580 | JGI IMG/M metagenome (GOLD analysis project Ga0210106, IMG submission 185580) | Wetland microbial communities from the San Francisco Bay, California, USA, that impact long-term carbon sequestration - Tolay_CordC_D2... | ecosystem: Environmental > Aquatic > Marine >...
AGCAACGGGGGCCAAGGCACAGCATCCCACGCAGGCTACCCTTTCGATGCTGTACTCACGGTCAGGGGTGGTATCCCCGTCCTTTATCCCCAACTTACGTTCAAAATTCTCCAGAATGATGTCCCCGCCGGCCACGTGGCAAGCGGTACCCAGGCAAACTTTGAACTGGTGCTTTCCGGGCGGGTGAAAGCGAAACTGGTTGTAAAAAGTGGCAACCCCATAAACCTCGCTGGGAGAGATGGACAGGTGCTCTGCGACCATCTCCATGGCAGCCCCGGACAGGTAAGCATGCTTCTCTTGGATAGACTGGAGAATGGGAATGAGGGTTCCTCTAGACTTTTCGAAATGAGGCAGCATGGCCGTTATCTCTTCGACCATTGCTCTTTCTTCACCATCCAATTCGGGAGTTGTCATGCACGCTCCGTCTACTCAACTGATGCCTTTAACATCTTGAAGCTCAGATTTCAAGCCAGACAGTTTACCTCTTTATCTTAGCAAATGGGTTCTGTGTTTGAAAATAGCGAGTTTTTTCACCAGACCTTCGAAAAACAGTTTCAACTCTTTGCAGGGTCGTGTAGTAACGGAAAATAGAGTTCCATCAGGGTCATACTCCAGCAAAGGTGCAGCGGCGGGCGCAAGCACCATGTATGTTTGTATGGGTTCACAGTTGGTGGGGTTTGGAATATGCTTTTTGGAGCGGCAGATAGGGAGAGCTGCTCTGCTTGTTAATCCTAAACTTTTGCCTTGGCTGAGCTATTCTTCAGCCTCAACTTTTTTCAATTTGAGCACTACTTCGTTTGGTTCCAGACGACCTTTTCCAGGGTCTCGTCTGTACTCCTCAACTATTATCCTATCTTCATATATCTTCTTGACGATGCCGTCATGTTGACCTACATAGGTGCCCTCTTGGACCACGTAACCCTTACCAGTTGCATCTTCCACCAATGCTTTGCTGCCAAGCTGACCCCAAATGATTGCTTTGAGACCGGCCTCGATTTCACTCAGGGGCATTTTTTGTAAAGGCGTAAGCTGACGACGGACTACCTTGGGAGCTGTTTCCTCCTGAGCCGCGGTCGCCAGGATAAAAGACTTGAACGGATCCGGCTTGCCAGTGGGATCATATTTCCAACCGGTTTCGGTGGTGGCGAGTTTGCTGGAAGGAGCGCCGGATGCAGAACCTGCAGATGAAGTGGTAGCTCCCGGTTGTGGTTGAGTTCCCGGCCCCTTGGCAACCTTTACTGGACCGCGCTTAGACGGCGTGCTGAATCTGTAAGACTTATTGCCCACGTACGTGTATTGTACATTGCTCTCAAGAGCCTGCTTGTAGGTCTTGGCATCCAGGTATTTTCCCTGCAATTTATCGAAGCTAGGGGGCGCGTCTCCATTATCCTGTATATATTTCCTGATAGCCTTGCCGACTTTGGCTTTCATCTCAAAGTCAGGATCGACCAGACTAGCGTCCACCGCCGTTCCCGTCGGCTTGGTCTGTTTTGCGATTTTTTGGTTATAGTAGATATAGACGCCCACCAACAGTAAAAGAACTACAGCGAGAATAATGGTTTTTTTGTCTTTCATGCCGTTCCCCTAGGCTATGGACTATGCAGTTAAGGCAAGAATGGGTTGTATATATCGTAGATGCAAAAATTATGCAAGTCATGGGAGCAAGTGAACAAGAAATACGCAGTGAGATCGGATGCGGGGCCAAGATTTGGGCTTAATGGAAGGGAATGAGCAAGAACGGCCCCGGCTTACAGAAAAGCAATTTTTTTCAGTCAATTACGATTTTCAGCAAATAGGCGGGTGGCAATTGATGCACATTACTCTACCGACTAGAACATATCACAGCCCCACGTCCGTACGGTATGCAGCGTTCGATACGAGCTTATCAGAACGGTTGGGAGGAGGACCAGCGAGATCGTCATCAAGACTGCCAGAATATGCACCGCCAGGAATCCAGAAATAGAAGCCAACCTGCCCCCCAGGGTGAGCAAAGTAGAACCGCCATCTGTCATCGCCGTCGTTTACGACTTTCCAGTATACATTGCCAGGGATCTCTACTTCAGGATAGCCGTAAACAGCGAAGCTGCCGCCCGTACCATTCTGGTTCTCCTGCCCAGCCGGAGGGTCAGGTTCATCAATGGCGGCGTAGGTTAGAAGGTTTCTTATCATGGCTTGCGCTTGACGATCGTAAGCATTCTCGCGGTTAAATTTAATCTGTTGCACAGCGAGGGCACTCAGCACTCCCAGAATGCCTATAACCATTAGAAGCTCTATAAAGGTAAAACCCCGTTGGTTAGAAAAGGCTGACTTAGGTCTTTTCAACATCATGGGCTAATCCTCCAACCTTCAAACGACTCGGATATCCCTGGTTCGCAATTGTCGCCACACCCTCCCCAAGCTGTAAGGCATAGCTATCCGGGAGTAGAATCGACTTGGTGCCCCTGAAATAGCAATAAAAATGCCAACTCTCAAAAATTACCGAATTAGGGCTCAAATGGCCCAGACCAGTGTGTTAAGTCGCATAGATAATGCTTGAAATGCCACACACTTATACCCGCTCGCTTTTTTTCGTCATGCTGACGAGAAACACCAACCTATCCCAAAAGGCTCGTTGAGGACTTATGACAGTTCTTGTCACTTCCTGCCGTCTCATGTCAGGTGGACAAACCAGAAGCAGTTGCTCGATGGCATACTCGTATAAAGTTACAGGAAATCTGATCATCCCAGCAGCAGGGCTCGCCCGGATGTTTCATGAATTACTTGCTGCGACCGCGGATATGGCCGTCCTTCCGGGTGTCCTCGGGTGTCGTACCCTGCGACGTACCGTTCAGGTACGCCTCGGGTCCAACACCCTGCGGTTTCCCGGTGGTACGTCCATCTTCACGGTCTCGCGACAGCAATTCATGAAACATCCGGGCTAATGGAGGTGTGCAGACAAAATCTCTGGCGGCGAGTCAAACAAGCCCCGGCTAAACCGCTTCCGGGGGCAGGGGTCCGTACCTAGCGCAGCTTGGTGGCGCCTTGCATTTTCTTATATTCTTTGAATTCTGCACAGTTGCGGCATGAAAAACTCACCCAGTACTTCTTAACCGCCTCCTCTAGACATTTCTGGTAGTGGGGACAGTCAAAATAGCGATGGGCGTTAACGTTGCCGTATCGCAACTCTTTGTGTAACTCCTTCGCGGGCGTAGGCATCAATTCCTTTGCCTCCTCATCTGTTCTTTTTGAAAATTACCCAGTCTTTATAACATGTTCGTCTCCATATGAAAAGTTTTATCTCTCAGAAAAAAGTTCCCCAGCAAGAGAGTTATCTACTTTCGGGCAGGCTGCGGCCGTGAGCAGTTCGGCCTTGAGCGACTCGACGTGAGCTCGTCGACACGTCTCACTGCCGAAAGGCTCAGCCGAAGGGCCAGTAGGGCGGATTGTTCTTGGCGCCGCATGGCTTCATCAATAATCTGGGTTAGGAACCAGTGGCACTATACCAGGTACTGTTGGGATACCTGGCAAGACGGGCGCCCCTGGCATCCTCAATGAGTTGGATGGCTGCAGCTGCATTGGCATTGCCCATACTGGCTGCCTGGCGCAACAGAGGGAGGGCGGGGTCCTCGATAAGAGCTAAGCAGGCAGGGGCACCGCCCATTACTTTCTTGCGGGCAAAGGCCGGCATCTTCGACATGAAGCCGGTGACGGGACTGGATGTTTCGCCTGCCTTTCTCACCAGAAGCTTCAATAGACGGTCAGAGCTCATCCAGACACGATCGAAATTGCTCAGGGTGCCGCCGTTCATGACGATATTGCGTTTTTGCTGCAAGATAGACCGCAGAGCTGCAGTAGCCCCCTTGGCCACTTCGGGATTTGGGCTTTCCAGATAGAAAAGGATGGCACCGAGATACTCCTCAGTTGCTGACTTTTTAAAGGCTGCATCCAGAAATTTCTTGTTAATCTTTTTGTTCCAAGAGGTCTGCGGCGAGGAAACCAGTCGAGTAAGTACCGTTAGATTCGCCCCTGAGAGGCGATTGAGGGTGATCTGGTAGTGTTGTTTGTAGTAGGCGGCAGAAGCCCGATTCCTCTCCAGGTAATACTTCTGAGCGTGGCCGTAGTAAGTCAGCAAGGGCGCGTTGCCATTGGGGTCATCTTCCTGGTTTTGGACCATGTCGATGACTTTGTCATAATTGTTTCTCTCGAAGGTTTTCAAAGCGTCTCGTTCCCAATTCAGCAAAGGACGCTCCGCCCAGGTAATGGTTTGGGCCAAAAGGGTTGAGCCCCCTCCACAGATCATCATTGCCATGATAAGTGCGCACAGCGCCAGAAGTATCCTATTCCCTTTCCACATGGGTCAGTCTCCTTTTTTAAAGTGTTAAAGGGAATTAATATCCAGTCTAGTATTGGCAGAAAATTATAGAAACGCTATGGCTTTATGTCAAACTATCGATGGCTGCTCTCTCGTCAGTGGTCCGTTGCACGAAAAAGCATAGCGCATAGAGCATAGCGCAAAGCGTAAAAGCTCAAATGCAAAACCGCTATGCGCTTGGCGCTATGCGCTTTGCGGCGAACGAAGTGAGCTCAACTTACAACGGACTGCAAATCTGCCGAACTCTATTTAGACTAGGATGCTCAATTTCACTATTCTCTGGTCTTTGTCGGCAGATTTGCCAGCGGATTCGTGCCGTCGAGTCCAGGGGGAGTTGGTATACCCAGCAGATGGGTCACCATGGGAACCAGATCGAGGGTTGAAGCGGTGGTTTTGAGGGAGTGGCGACCAGAGATGATTTGGGACAAACCGGGTCCAGCCACCCAAAAGGAGACAATGCAGTCGTCAGGGTAGTAACTGCCGTGGTGGCCATATTTATCGAAGTCGCGTTCGAAATAATATCCTTTCTTGTTAATGAGCTTGATATCGGGAGCTGTTCCTCTGGTGTATTGCCGTCTCAGCCCCTGAGCCAGATATTCGCCCAGTTCAAAATGATCTGCCAGTTCACCTAAGGGCCGGAGGGCCTGGCGGAATGCCAGATCGTCGCCGGAGCTGGCCTGATAGTCTCGCCAGTCGAACAGCCACCACTGCTCGTTTTCCAACACGCCCTCGTTCCGTTCCCCGGGATACTGGCGTATCACTAAAGCATTGAGAGATGTTTGCACGTCCGGGTTGGCAAGGATGAGATCCAACGCTGGCTTGACATCTGCCAACAACCGGGGTGGATCCATCCATTTTCCGGATTGTCGGTTTTTGAGATAGATCTCTTTGGTGCAAGCACCGAGCATAATGACGGCGTTGGCCCGGCGGTTGCTTCTATTCCAGCCGGGTAGTTTGAAATGGTCGCGCAGACTGTTATGCAGAGCGTCGTCTGGTATATGCTTCTGGATACGTAAGAAGCCGTGCTCAGAGACCAGGATGAAGATGGTATCCTGGTAAACCCCGATTTTTTTAAGACTATGGATTAACCTGCCCATCAATGGGTCCAATACTGTTTTGGCGTAGTGTTTTTGAATTTCGTGCATTGAGGCTTCACGTTCTCTAAAATCACCCACGGGAAAGTGGGAAAACAAGTCTGTACCCAACAGTTGCACTACCATTACATCGGGGACCAGTGAGTGATATTTGTAAATACCCTCTAGACTCTTCCGATAAGATAATATGTGACCAGTCAGAAAGCCGTCGAGGGTTCTGTTGTCCACGTAGTGGCTGTTTGGGAACCATTTTCCATTGCGAAAAACATTGAGGGCCGAAGCATTGCCCCAGAAAAATCCACCAGAGTTCACCGACCAATCGGCCCCTTTGGTCAGCATGAGCATCGTGGTCAGGGAGTGTTTATCTGCCTCCCCCACGTAATCAAACAGGGTCTTAACCCCGTTCGCTGTCAGAATGGAGTTCATTCGGTTTTGCGAGTAAGAGATGAGGGTGCGGATCTCATATGTGGTCCGGTCGAACCAAATGGTAGAAACCACCCCGGTGCGCTGAGGATAGAGTCCCGTGTACATGGAGGTCACAGCCGGTTGGGAGGCGGCCGGAATGGTGGTGAAAACCCGGGGTAGGTAGACATAGGGTTGATCGTTGTTGGATCCCTTGAGCATTTCTTGAAAATTGGGCAGTCCTTCCAGGTTTTCGTCAAGAGTTCCTTTTTTCATGCCATGCAATTCAAGGATCACCACTTTGGGGCCACCACCGCCAGCTTCTGCAATGCATGCAAACAACACCGTCAGGAGCGCGGCAATCACCAGTGAGGCGAACAAACAAGTGATGCACCGTGGTTTCTGCCAACAATGAGCTTTCATTTTCTTATTTCTATCAAGCGGGTGAAACGAATCGTTATTCATACTCAAAATGTGATTCTTCCGGTTTTTGCCCAGGTAGTAGTGTCTTACACCTGCTCTAGAGAGGCAGGGGGGGGCTGCGAGACAAAGAGCATTTGAGCAACCGCTTCTTTTACTTGGTTGTCTGGAATGCCGAGGTCGCTGCCAGGCCTGAGCTTGTCGAAGGGCTGGCGCCCAACAATTCCTAGACGTCAAGGACTGCACCATAAATAGTCGCGACTATGCTGCTTTGTCGAGCAGGTTGCCCTGACCACATTAGAGCATCAGTATCGCATCTCGGCAAAACCGAAAGAACCCCCAATATCTTTCTCCAGTAGTTGTTGCATGTATATATCCGGGCTAGCGCCCCAGCCTGAGCACCAAATATACTTTCGGATCACGCACGGTGTCGGTGACGCTTTGGGCCACATCGAAGCCCACAGAGAAGGGGATCTTGCCAAAGAAGAACATCTGCAGTCGAACGCCACCACCCACACCAACCTCCGCGCCCGAAATTGAGCTACTGTCTTGATAGTCTCGCCAGATTTGGCCGCTGTCCACAAAGGTCAGGGCGAGCAACTGATGGAAATGGAAGAAGTCCCAAGCGGTGGTAGTTCGGTCAATGACTAAAAAAGGATAACGAAGTTCCAGGCTGGCGGCCCACATCTGCTCGCCAGAAAACTCGTTGAAATCGTAGCCTCGCAAACTATCCTGGCCTCCCAAAACGAATAACCTGGGATCATCCTTCTTAACGCCGCCATGGAGCCGCAATGAGGTCACCAGCCTCTGCCCAGTTCCAAAATATTCCCTCATATCCAAGTTGGTGTAAAATCGCAGGTCTCCAGCATAACTTTGAAAGCTACTCTCACTTCCCAGGGCTTCGTTGCCGTACTTGGCGGTGAGGTTTACTTGGCTGCCGGATATAATATCCATAATAAAGTAATCGGCTGTATCACGAACCAAACTCAATAGGAGGCCATGAAGTCTCTCCGATTCATCAGGTAAATCAATCCATGAAATCTCATAGCCAGGGACAATCCTGTGGTGCAAATCGAGCGGAAAACTGAAGGTGAGACTGCCACCCACCTCTTGGCGCCAGTTGTCCTTATCGACACCAGAATCGCTAGGGTCTCCGAAATAGGTGTTCTTATCGAAGAGGTTTAAGCCGATAGCAGGATACCAGCCGAGATAGGTATAGCCCCCCTGCAGTTGCTCTTTTCCACTTTTGGTGCCGATACCGCCGCGAAAGCTGAGCCTATGTTCTCCGGTGAAATTGCTGCCGTCCCACTCAATGCCGGGAATTACCCCATCCTTTTCGTTGTAGTCCAGGTACGGGAAAAAAAAGTCGGTGGAGAAACTGTCACGGTACTCTTTTTCCTCATATGTTTGAGCCCAGGATGGAGACAGCAGAAAAAGCGGCAACAGGACCACCACTACCAGAAGCAGTAAACTCCTTGGCCCATGAGGCTTTGGCCCTGGAGTTTTGCCGGTTCCACTTCGGCAACCGTCAAGGCCTGCCAGCATTTTCGACTCCCGGTTCCAGACTCGACATGGACCCTTCAAAGATTTTGTACTGTCCGTGGCGAAAGTAAGTGAAGAGGAACCTTTTCCCATCTGGGCTGACCTGGGGGGAGAAGATTCCGCCAATTACCTGAGACAGACGATGGCTGGAACCGCTCTGCAAATCCAGCAGGTGCAGGTTGAAAATGGAGCTCTGGTCAGAAACGTAGAGGATCGTTTTGCCCTCAGGCAAGAATATGGGCCAGATTTCATCATGAACCGTGTTGGTAAGACGGGTTTCTTCACCGCTGCTAAGATCTTTGAGCACCAGATCAAACTGTTTTTGGTACTCCCTGGAGTAGACCAAGAATTTTCCGTCTGCTGACCAGTGTGGATAGGCTTCGTCGTTGATGGTCTGGGTCAAGGGGGTGAGCTTGCCATCGTGCAGATTGATTTTATAGATGTCAGCATAACCATTGACGCTCGCTACAAATCCAACCTCCGCATCTCCTGGGAGAAAGGATGGGAAGCTGTTAACGCGAAGTTCCTGCTTGATCCGCTCTGACTTATTGCGTTTTAAATCGTAAATGTAAAGATCACTGCGATTCTCTTTATCACTCACAAAAACCAAACGAGTACCATCCTGAGACCAGCTCAGAGGAGAAACCTCCACAAACCGCCTCATCACTCTGGACAGCCGTCCTGTGGACCTTTCCATGATATAGAGCGAGAATTCAAATGCCTCGTTCTCCCAATCGGAGATGAAGGCAATTCTGCTGCCATCGGGACTGTAGACGGGAAAGAAATTCCACCCCTTGTTGGCAGTAAGCAACTGTGTTTGGGCCATTGGATCTTGCCACCCCGACCCGCCCACCCGGAGCCGTTGGTCGGCATACTCTCGCCAGCTTCGTTCCAGGGCCCAGATGCCCTTACCGGTAACCTCTTGGAGAGCGTTACGGACGTTCAGCCTATTCTTGACCAATTTGAGGAGGCGAGCAATAGACTCTTGGCCGTAGGTATCCACCAGGAATTGAATAAAAAGACCACTCTGATCGTAAGCCAACCGGATCTGATGCGGGGGGAGGTGGCTGAAGCCACGCAGTTGATTCAGGGGAATGAGATCATGGTCCATGACGGCGTCACGGACATACATGGCCGGCATGCTGTCCCAGAACCGTGATTCGTATTGGGCAACCCCTTCCATAAACCAGAGAGGTGATAACACGCCGGTTAGAATGATTTGCAGGGAGCGGTAGCGACTTTCCAGCAGATAGTTGAGCTGGACGGCGTGGGTGATTTCGTGCAGAGCCAGACGCTCTAAACGTTTATCATTGCTGTGAACCGGAAAAACAACTCTCTCTTTGAAAAATTCAGTGAAACCACCACTCCCCCTCACCAGCCCGGTGACAACGTTGGTGGTCTCATACTCGTTCTGAGAGGGGTAAAGGAATACGGGAACATCGCGGTCCAAGTGAATTTCCAGATTCTGGCTGATGGACTCCAGGTGAGTATCATAGATCTGAGCTACGTCAAGAGCGCGCTGCCGCAATGTGTCCGGATAGATGATACGGAAGCGATTGCCGCTGATCTCCTTCCAATCATAGTTGGTGTCGTTTACCTTGTTTTTACCAAACTCATACTCGGCGCCTGTGACAGTCATTTTATCCCGAGTGCAGGAAACGACTACCAGCAGACAAGCGATGAGCACCAGGCTGATAAATTTTCCTAATCCGTTTATTTTCATAACCATTGGTATTCGCATAAGTATTGGTGTTCACATGGGTATTGGTTCAAGAAAACGATGTTCATGCAAACCCTAGTGTACGGTGGTTTTCTACCAGGCAACAGTACAGAGAGAATCGGCTGCAAGAACCGGTCACTGGCCGTTTTTTAGACTCTTGACAGCATCCTCCAGAGCAGCCGCTGTTTCCGTGTATTGAACCTGAGCCTGACGGTGTATCCACCGGACCGAGCGACCGAGCATCTGGCCGGGCCCTATTTCAATCATGGGTGCCAAATTCTGGCGGACCAATTCCTCAACTACCCCCACCCAACCCACCTGATTGCGGAGTTGAACGGCAAGCAACTCTGCCACCTCAACAGCGCTCTCCAAGGGCTGGTGATCAATATAAGAAATGATGGCGGTATGGGGCTCATTCATAGTGTTCTCGGCAATCCTCTTGGCTAAGCATTTGTCGGCTGGTGTCAGTAGACTGCAGTGATAGGGCGCCACCGCAGGCAGCCAATCCGCCTTCAGAGCCTCGGCATCCACTGCTTGTCTCAGAAGTTCGTCCACTGCCGGTCGCTCGCCGGAGACAATGATCTGGTGGTTGGTGTTAACGATGCTCACTTCCACCACACCCGGTACCCTGTCGCACAACCGCTCTACCTCTGCAAGAGATAGACCCAGCACCACACCCATACCGCCGGGGGTATTGGCCGCATGGATACAGCGATCCGCTTCCCGCATGAGGGTGAGACCCGTTTCAAAGTCCACAACTCCGGCAGCATATGCGGCTGCATAGATGCCTGAACTATAAGGAGCAAGGGCGGCGGCTCTAATGGACCTGGTTGCGAGGATATCAGCCACCATACAGCTTACGGTATAGACCGACACTTGGGAGATGAAATCCTCATTGAGTCTTTCTTCAGGGCCGGAGAACATGACCTCCCGCAAGGGTAACCCCAAGAGGGATTCGGCTCGTGACAGTAAAGCAAGAGCCTCGGAAAATCGCTCAACCAAATCACGTCCCATTCCCACGTACTGGGCACCTTGGCCTGGAAACAGAAAGCTACAAGCCCTCATGGCCGGCCCCCACCTTGATATTTTTGCACCTGGAAGTCTTCTGGTAGCTTCACACTGAACAATCCAGCGGGGAGTTCAGTATTTTCCTGTAGGTTTGAAAGATAAATCACGGTCCAGTCTTTACTGGACTCTAGGATGGAAATCTCCTCAGGCAACCAGGTGTTGGGATCGATCTTGATCTCCAACCGTTTGAAATAACGAGCCCGTCTGGCGGACTTTGGCTCTAGGGTCATTTGAATCCATCTACGACTGCCCCCCCGAGCTACCAGTGCGACCTGGATGCGGTATTGGCGCTGGAACTCTTCCGGATCATCAGTCGCCCCAGTGATTCGCTCCAACAGCCCGCCCCCGAATGGTTGGCGGTAAAGACTTGCCTTCTTGAGGTCAGAATAGAGAAGCAGAATTCTATCACCCTGGGCCACCAGGGTGAGTGGGGCAGGTTGGACCACCTCCCAGCGCAAACGGCCTGGAGGCTGCAAGTAGAGGAGACCCTCCGATTCCATGGGGGTTACCAAGAGGCGGGAGAATTTCCGTTGTTCAAAATTTCCTTGCAGGCTTTTTAACGTCTTGGCTTTTGCCTGAAGTTGTTCCAGAACTTCGGCTACGGTTAATTGAGTCCCAGCATTTGCCTTCTGAAAAGACAAGAATGAGGTACCATACAGGATCAAGCCAATGCTGAGAAAAAAGATTAAGCCTTTCGCCCTTTTAATCCACAATTTTCTAGCCATAGAAATAAGACCAAAGATCTTCGATTTCGGGTTTGTCCTTCGGGCGGGTTCCAGGTTGCGCATTAAAATAATGAAATGGAAATTTAAAATTATTTAGAAATCCGCAATCCGCAATCCGCAATCGTAAATCCCTAGATTGGATCCACCAGATACCATTGGTCCGGGTAGCGGCGGATGTATCGTTCAAACACCCTCGCCACCTGTAGCAGGTTGTGTTGCAGCGCCTCTCTCCGGTCAGGGCCATAGTGGAGTTCTAACGGGGACTCGATGATGCCGCGGTAACGTCCAGGCGCCTCCATGACTGAGAAGGCGGGAATAATCGGCGCTCGGGCAGCCATGGCCAGGAGCACCGGTCCCACTGGCAGCCGCACCGGGCGGCCGAAAAAAGTCGTGACCTCCGACCTTTCTGAAAACGGTTTGTCGCCCAAAACTGCCACCAGTTCATTCCGGTTCAGGGCCTTGACCAATTCAATGGCACCGAAGGTCGAGTCCTCCACTTCAATGATGCGGATGCCGTGGCGCGATCGCATCACATTGACAAGTGTGTTGGTGAATAAGGTGTTGTGTTTGATGGCAACCACATTCACCGGATAGCCCATGGCTCTCAACCCCAAGCCGCCAATTTCCCAGTGACCAATATGAGCGGTCAGGAGCACTGCACCCCTGCCTTTGGCCAAGGCTTCATCTAGATGGTGGCGTCCTTCGTAAAGCTGAGCAAATGTCCGACTTTCCTCCAGGTTCATACTAAGGAGGCGGAAGAAATCGGCTATGTATATTCCGTAGTTTTGGAAAAATCTCCAAAGAAGGAGACGCCGACCTGCAGGCGGCTGATATCCATTGAAGATGACATCCAGATTTTGTGAAACGTGGCGCCGGTCTCGTGGTGAAAAGAAAAAAGCCAGGGCAGCAACCAGGCGTGCCAGTCCATAGGTGACCGATGTTGGCAGCGACTGAACCGTCTTCAGTGCCTGCCGATACCAGAAGGGTTTGTCTAGAAAATGTTCGCGCATAACCAATCAAAGCATAAGAGCACTCTCGAGCTCTGGAGTGTCCAAGTATTGGGTATGAAAATCAGAAAATTCACCTTGCCGCCATGATTCGATCGCT
>Ga0210106_1000064_pt1 | contig 12296 bp, 15 predicted proteins | sample Tolay_CordC_D2_FD_185580 | JGI IMG/M metagenome (GOLD analysis project Ga0210106, IMG submission 185580) | Wetland microbial communities from the San Francisco Bay, California, USA, that impact long-term carbon sequestration - Tolay_CordC_D2... | ecosystem: Environmental > Aquatic > Marine >...
TGAAGACCGCCGTCTTCGGACCGGGCGACGGTCTCTCGGCCACCGCCGCCGTGATCGCGGCGGCGCTCTCCTGGGTCCTCGCGGGAACGATCCTCGTCTCCTTCTGGGCGCTTGCCGGACAGACGCCCGGGATGGCCTTCCTCAACATTTGCCTCGACTTCGAGGGCGAGCGCCGGATTGGCTTCGAGCGCGCGGTCCGCCGATTGCTGGGCCTGTTGGCGGCGCTGATCCCGTTCGGGGTCGGCTACCTGGCAATGCTGGTCCAGGACGAGCGCCGCGGCTGGCAGGATCTGATCGCCGACACGACGGTCATCTACGAGGACCCGCGGGCGCCCCACTCCGATCGCGGTTAGCGCTCGCGACGGGACCGTGGGCCGCCGCGCTCGCACCGCTAACCTCTGGCCCGTGCCGACCGCACCGACATTCGCACCCAGCAGGGTGTTGCTCGCGGCGCCGCGCGGCTACTGCGCGGGCGTCGATCGTGCCGTGCAGGCCGTCGAGCACGCGCTCGACGTCTACGGGCCGCCGGTCTACGTCCGCAAGGAGATCGTCCACAACAAGCACGTGGTCAGCGAGCTCGCCGAGCGTGGGGCGGTCTTCGTCGAGGAGGTCTCGGAGGTGCCGGAGGGCGCCCACGTCGTCTTCAGCGCTCACGGCGTCGCGCCCTCGGTCCATGAGAACGCCGCCGAGCGCCGTCTGCAGACGATCGACGCCACCTGCCCGCTGGTCACCAAGGTCCACGTCGAGGCACGCAAGTTCGCGGCGGACGGCTACACGATCGTCCTCATCGGCCACGACGGCCACGAGGAGGTCGAGGGCACCACGGGCGAGGCACCGGATTCGATCGTGCTGGTCGAGACCGAGCGGGACGTCGCCAACCTCGAGCTTCCGGACCCGGACCGGGTCGCCTTCATCACCCAGACGACGCTGTCGGTCGACGAGACCGCCGGGATCATCGCCGCGCTGCGCGAGAAGTTCCCGAACATCATCTCGCCGAAGTCCGACGACATCTGCTACGCGACCACCAATCGCCAGCTGGCGGTCAAGCAGCTGGCGCGGGAGTGCGACCTGGTGCTCGTGATCGGCTCGAAGAACTCCTCGAACTCGAACCGGCTCGTCGACGTGACCCGCGAACTGGGCACCGCCTCGCACCTGATCGACAATGCCGAGCAGGTGCACGAGGAGTGGCTCGAGGGGGTCGAGACGGTCGGGATCACCTCCGGTGCGAGCGCTCCGGAGGAGCTGGTGACGGCACTGGTCGAGTTCTTCCGCGAGCGCGGCGCGGAGGAGGTCAGGGAGTTGAGGACCGTCGACGAGGATGTCCGCTTCATGCTCCCGAAGGAGATCCGCACGGAGCTCGCCGCACGCGGCTGAGCGACCGTCGGCCGTCCCGAGCTTTGCTCAGGCGGGCCCGGAGGCGAAGGAGACCGACCAGACGCGGATCGGGCCGTCGAAGGTGAGGGTGACCTCGTGCATCCCATGTCGCTCGTGCTCGGAGAGCCTGTAGAGGCCGGGCCCATCGATCTCGAGGTCGACCGAGGTCGGCCCGGCGTCGACCGCGACCGCGACGGCTCCTGCGCCGTCCATCGCGGCCCAGGCGCCGGCGCCGGCGTACTCGACCTGCAGCGGCTCGCCGGGAGCTGGCGACCACGGCTTGTCGTGCCCGCCGCCCGGGAAGACCTCGTCACTGGGTTTGATCAGCTTCCGCCTACCGCTCGGCGCGCTCGTCAGCGGCTCGGGCAGCTCGCGCTCGGCGTCGTCGGCGAGCAGCTCCGCGCGGATCGCCTCCTCGGTGCCCGCGAGGTTGGCGATCCCGAGGTGGAACCAGCCCAGCCTGCCGCCCCGGCTCCAGAGAAACAGCGACGGCCAGCCCTTGCAGCCGTAGGCATGCCAGACGCGGTAGTCGCCGTCGCTGCAGACCGGAAAGCCGAGCCCAAGCCGACCGACGGCCGTGGCGAGGTCCGCCGGGGAGCGGGCGAGATCGGAGCGCGGGGTGTGGACGCCGACCGTGGCCAGGCCGGCGGGTGCGTAGTGGCGGGCCCAGCGATCGACCAGGTCGAGGCTTTGCACGCTGCTCAGCTCGCCGACCTCGAAGAAATGAACGAGCAGCGGCCCGGCGGCTGTCAGGCGCTCGACGGCCGGAGGTGCCTCGCCGATCCAGGTCGCGTCCGGGGGAAACGGCGGCACCGGGATGTCGGGGCGATCGGGTCGCACGAGCGCGGATCGTAGGGGAGCGGGCCGCGGCCCCGTGCCCGCAGCCGCGCGGCGGTATGCTCAGCGCCCGCCATGTCAGATCGAGGAGCAGGAACCGTGGATCACACCGTCTGGGACCGAATCGAAGCAGCCCGCGACCGCTGGAACGTACTCGAGCACCCCTTCTATCAGCGCTGGTCGGCGGGCGAGTTGAGCGCCGAGGAGCTGGCCGACTACTCGGGCCAGTACCGCCACGCGGTTGAGGCGATCGCCGAGGTCTCCGCCTACATCGCCCGCGAGCTCCCTGATCAGCCGGACCTCGTCGGCCACGCTCGCGAGGAGTCCGAGCACGTCGCCCTCTGGGACGGCTTCGTCGAGGCCGTGGCGGGGCGCGCCGATGCCGAGCCGACGCCCGAGACCAGCGACTGCGTCGAGGCCTGGACCCGCACCGACGGCACGGTTGCTGCACTTGCGCGCCTCTACGCGATCGAGAGCGGCCAGCCGGAGATCTCCCGGACCAAGCTCGAGGGCCTCGCCGCCCACTACGGCGTGGGGGACGGGCGCGGAACCGAGTACTTCACGGTCCACCGCGGTCGCGACGTCGAGCACGCCGCCGAGGGACGCGCGCTGCTCGAGTCGGTGCTCGATGAGAGCAACGCCGATCTGGCGGTTGAGGCCGCGGAGGACGCGTTCAGGGCCAACTGGAGGCTCCTGGACGGCGTTTCTTGAGCCGCCGGCGCCGGGCCGCCGTCTGACGGCAGGCGAAGCCCAGCTCCGGACGCCGCCCCGGGAGGCACCGGCGGTCGTCTAGCCTTAACTCGCGATGAGCGGGCGCGATCGCATGATCGGGATCGTCCTCGGCCTCTTGATCGGGGTCGCGGCGGTGATCATCTTCGTGTTTGCGGGTGGCTCGGGCAACATCGATGCCCCGTCGCTCGACCAGCCCGGCGCCCCGGAGAGCAGCGCCCCCGCCGCCGAGGGGCCCCCTTCACCGCGCGACGGCGACGCGGGGCAGCAGCCATGAATGCGCTGCGCCTGCGCCTGCTCGCTGCCCTGCCGGCCGCGGCGCTGCTTCTGCACCAGACGGCCTTCGCGATCTCCGGCGGCGGCCTGCGCGCCTCGCATGGCTACCTCGAGTTGGCGGTGCCGCTGCTCGCGGCGCTGACGGCATCTGCGGCGGCCGCCGCGATCCTGGCCCCGCTGCTGGCGCGCCCCGCGGACGATCGCCATGGTGGCCGGGCGCCGCTCGCGCTTGCGGGCGCGCTGGTCGGCATCTTCGCCTTCCAGGAGCTGGCCGAGGCCGTGCTGCTCGGGGGTGGGCTCGCAGGCGCCGGCGCCTCGCTCGCGGCGGCCTGGGCATTGCCGCCGCTGGCGTTGGTCTTCGGCAGTTGCGCCGCGCTCCTGATCGTCGGGCTCGAGCGCACCTCGGAGCTGATCGTGCGTCTCGTCGGGTCTGCCCGGAGGCTGAGCGGGCGCCGTTCGACGGTGCCATCCCGGCCCGCTTCGGTCGTCAGGGGGGCCGGTATCTCCCCGCTTGCATTCGGACTCGCCCGGCGCCCGCCGCCGCCTTCGGCAGCAGCAGGCCGATAGTCCGCCGCCCGGCCCTCCCAGCGCCGGCGGCTCGAAGCAAGGAGTTCGAACAGATGCAGTCCAATGCAGCGAAGGCGCTTGTCGCGATCGGATCGATCGTGGCGATCGTCGTCCTTTTGATCGTCTTCGCCGGCGGCGGCGACGAGGATGGCGGCACGACCGCCTCGGCGCCCGCGACCACGGTCGAGGCCGGGGGCGGCTCCGGCGGCTCCTCCGCAGGGGCCGAGAAGCCCGAGAAGCCGGCGAAGCCCGAGTTCGCCCGGATCACGATCGTCAACGGCCAGCCGAAGGGCGGCGTCAGCGACCTCAGCTACAGCAAGGGCGACGAGATCAGGCTCGAGGTCGCCTCTGATGTCGCCGAGGAGGTCCACGTCCACGGCTACGACATCAGCAAGAGCGTCGACGCCGGTGATCAGGTCAAGCTCCAGTTCGGCGCCGAGATCGAGGGCGTGTTCGAGGTCGAGCTCGAGCGCTCGGCCGTTCAGATCGCCCAGCTGACCGTGAAGCCGTGATCGCACGCCTCGGTCGCCTGCTCCGGATCGGCTTCCCCGCCGCCGTCGCCGCCTTCCTGGCGGTGCTGGCGGCGGCTGCGGCCTTTCCCAGCTACGCCGAGGCTCACGGTCTGATCGGCCGCGGTGATCTGCCGCTGCCCGAGTGGCTTCTGGCATGGGGTGCGACACTGCTTCTGATCGGCTCCTTCGCCGCGCTGGTGTTGCTCTGGCAGCAGCCGAAGCTGGAGGGAGACACCTGGCGACCGATCGCTCCGCGCCTGTCGGCGGTGCTGCTGGCCCCGGTCACCACGACGCTGCTCGGCCTGCTCTCCGCCGGCCTGCTCGTGCTCGTCATCTACTCGGGACTGGACGGGTCGCCGGCGCCCGATCGGAACTTCTCGGTGACCTTCGTCTTCGTCACCTTCTGGCTCGGGCTGGTGGTGCTCAGCGTCCTCTTCGGAAATGTCTTCGACGTGCTCAGCCCGTGGCGCGCAATCGGCCGCGGGGTCTCATCGCTGTTCTCGCTGGTTGCCGGGCAGCGCGCTCCGGCTCCGCTGCAGTATCCGCAGCGGCTCGGCCGCTGGCCGGCCGCCGTCGGGCTGGTTGCCTTCCTCTGGTTCGAGCTGGTCTGGGGCCAGAGCGGCTTCGCAGCATCGGGCGTCTCGCCGCAGGACGTGGCCGTCGCCGCGATCGTCTACTCGGTGATCACCTTCGTCGGGATGGCGCTCTACGGGGTCGATCGATGGCACGAGCGGGGCGAGACGTTCTCGGTCTACTTCGGCATGTTCGCGACGATCTCGCCGCTGCAGGTCCGCGACGGCCGCCTCGGTCGGCGGCGGGTGTTCGAGGGCATGACCGGCTGGGCCGTGGTGCCCGGCTCGGTCGCCCTGGTCTTGCTCGCGATCGGTGGCACCAGCTTCGACGGCGCCCAGGAGGGGGCGCTGAGCGGTGCGATCACGAGCACCTTCGAGAGCTTCACCGACGGCGGCCTGTCGCCGATCACGGCCCTGCGGCTGACCAACACCCTCTACTTCGCCGGCGCGCTGCTCGTCGTCGCCGGGATCTTCTGGGCCGGAATCGAGGGCATGCGGATCGTCGACGCCAAGCGCAGTGCCCGCGATCTCGGCCGGCTGTTCGCGCATGCCTTCATCCCGATCGCCCTCGCCTACCTGGTCGCGCACTACTTCAGCCTCGTCGCCTTCCAGGAGCAGGCACAGTTCACGTACCTGCTCTCCGATCCGCTCGGCGACGGCTCCGACCTCTTCGGCACCGCCGACTCCGCGATCGACTACACGCTGATCGGCGCGACGGCGGTCCAGTGGGTCCAGTTCTGGTCGATCGTCGTCGGCCACGCGATCGCTCTCGCGGTTGGCCACGATCGCGCCCTGGCGGTGTTTGGGGGCTCGCGCGCGGCGTCGTGGTCACAGCTATGGATGCTCGCCGTGATGCTGATCTTCAGCACCCTCGGCCTCTACCTGCTCAGTCAGGCGAATGCCTGAGCTCGGCGCCAACCTGCTGCTGGCGCACTCCGGCCACTGGGCCCTGTGGGTGCTCTACAGCGCGCCGGTGGTGGCGGTGGTGATCGCCCTCGTGATCAGCTCGATCCGCGTGCGGCGGCTCGGGGAGGAGGGGGAGTCCGAGGGCGATTCCCGGGACGGGCCGCCGGGACCGGGCCCGGAGCCGAGGGCCTGAGGCCGCCGTCTTCCCGTCAACCGTCGGGATCGTTCTCGATTGCGAGCACCGCGCCGGTCATCCGCTGCTGGCCCGCCGGGTCGAGGCCGGTGAAACGAAGCACCGTGTTGGCGGCCCGGAAGCAGACGAACGCCTCCGCCTGCTTGCAGCGGACGAACTCGGCCTGGGCCGCATCGGCGTCGGCGAGGATCACCACCGCACCCGCGTCGCCGCCGGAGCTCCCGCCGGCGGCGAAGTCGACCACCCGCACCTCGATGCTCTCCTCCGTGCTCGGCAGGCTCTCGCCGAGGACCAGGCCGGCGCCTGCGTCGTTGAGCTCGGCGACCACGGTCTCCGCGTCGAAGCTGCGCTCGTCCGAGCATCCGGCTAGTGCGAGCACCCCGAGCAGCGATCCGCATACGAGCCACAGTCGCCTCTGCCGCCGGAGCTCCATCGGCTTGATCGTAGGCTGCGGCGCCCCCGTGAAAGCGGCTCAGCCTTCCTGGCAGCCCTCGCAGATCCCGTGCAGGGTGACGTCGTGGGCCTCGATTTGGAACGAGGTCCGCTCGCTGATCGCGTGCATCGCCCGCTCGAGGCCCTGATCGGAGAAGGCGACGGTGCGGCCGCACGCGTCGCAGACGATGTGATGGTGGTGCTCGCCGCCGGGGAGCACCAGTTCGAAGCGGGCGGCGCCGTCCGCGACGGCGACCTTGTGCAGCAGGCCGAGGTCCGAGAGCAACGCCAGGGCCCGGTAGACGCTGGCTGTGCCGACGCTCCGGCCCCGTTCGCGCAGCCGGTCGGCCACGTCCTCGGCCTCCAGGCAGCCGCCCTCGGCCCCGAGCAGTTCGATCACCGCGGTCCGCGCCTCGCCCGCGCGGTACCCGCGCGCAGCGAGCTCGCTCCGGGCCTCTTGCGCCCACTCGCCGCCGAGCCCGCTCAGCTCCGGCCCCTGTTCGCGCCTCGGTTCCGCCATCGCCGAGGATCGTACCGCGGAGCGATAATGATAATCCTTCTCATCCTGGCTAGACTGCTCCTCAAGCGCCGCCTACCGATGGATGAACGCGTGCCCACGGTCATCGGGACGAGCGCCGAATGAGTGAGAAACCCTGCCCCCTCATCTCCGATCAAAGCGCTCGCCCTGCTCGTCGTGACCATGGCTACGGCGCTGCTGAGCGCCTGCGGCGGCGACGGCGGGGCGTCCGGGGGCCGGCCCGAGGTGGTGGCGACGACCTCGATCGCCGCCGACATCGTCGGCCGGGTCGGGGGCGATGCGGTCGACGTCGTGCAGCTCGTTCCCGACGGTGCCAGCCCGCACAGCTACGCGCCCAGCGCCCGCGAGCAGCAGGAGCTCGACGAGAGCGATCTCGTCGTCTATTTCTCACCGGCGCTCGAGGAGGGCCTGCCGCTCGATCTCGCAGCTCGCCGGTTCGCGTTCGCCGACCACGCCGGTTCCGTCGGTGAGGATCCGCATCTCTGGCTCGACCCGACGCTGATCGCGGCGGCGCTGCCGGATCTCGCCGCGGCGCTCGCCGAGATCGATCCTGCCGGTGCCGAGGGATACCGGCGGAGGGCCCGCGACTACGCCGGGGAGCTCGCTGATCTCGATCGTGAGCTGACGAAGATGGTGGAGACGGTCCCGCCCGGATCCCGCAAGCTCGTCACCTCGCATGACCTGATGGGCTACTTCGGCGCCCGCTACGGGTTCGAGATCACCGGAGCGCCGTTCGGGCTCTCGCCGGAGGCCGAGGCGAGCGCCGGGGAGCTCGCGGAACTGATCGACCGGATCAGGGTCGAGTCCGTGCCGGCGGTGTTCGCTCAGCAGGGCGACGATCCCGAGGTCCTGCGCCGCGTCGCTGAGGAAGCGGACGTCGAGGTCGTCGATGACCTGCTGCTGGAAACGCTCGGACCGGAGGCGGACAGCTACGTGGCGATGATGGACGCCTCGACCTCGCGGATCGTCACGGCGCTGGGTGGCCGGTGAGCGACGAGCTCGAAGAGGTCGCCCAGGAGCCGGCCCCGGCGCACCCGGGTCAGGCGCTGTGCATGCATGGCCTGACCGCCTCCTACGGGGGCGTGGTCGCGCTCGAGGGGATCGACCTCGAGGTTCCCTACGGCGTCTCGGTCGCGGTCCTCGGGCCGAATGGGGCCGGCAAGAGCTCGCTGTTCGCGGCAGCGGTCGGCCTGCTCCGGCCGAGCGCCGGCTCGGTCGGCGTCGGCGATCGCGGTGTCGCCTGGCTGCCGCAGCAGCTCGACCTGGAGCCCGCCTTTCCGGTCACCGTCGAAGATGTGGTGCGAATGGGCCGCTGGGGGCGAGGGCGCTGGCTCCGCCGTCTCGACCGCGAGGACCGGCGCCGGGTCGAGGCGGCGATGTCGGAGCTCGGGATCGCCGATCTCGCCGGCCGGCGCCTCAGTTCGCTCTCCGGTGGCCAGCGTCAGCGGGCGCTGCTCGCGCAGGTAATGGCCCAGGACGCCGGCCTGATCCTGCTCGACGAGCCCTTGACCGGCGTCGACCGACCGACGGGCGAGGCGATCGGGAGGCTGATCTCCAGCTGGCGTGATCAGGGCCGGGCGGTGATGGTCGCGACCCACGACCTCGAATCGGCCGCCCACGACTACGATCGGGTGATCGCGATCAACCGGCGGGTGATTGCATACGGCCCCGCCGCGCAGGTCTGCACCGAGGAGACCCTGCGCCGCACGTTCAGCGGCCACGTCGCGCGGCTCGACGGCGAGGACCTGGTCGATACCTCGCATCAGCATCCGGGGGCGGCCTGAGTTGTCGGCGGCGCCCCAGGTCATCGGTCTGCTCGGGCCGATCGTCGAGCCGTTCGAGTCGGAGTTCATCCGCACCGGGGCCGCCGCCGCGATCATCATCGGCGTGCTCTGCGGGGCGGTCGGGGTGCTCGTCGTCGTCCGCGGCATGGCGTTGCTGGCGGACTCCTTCGCCCACGGCGTGTTGCCCGGCGTCGCGATCGCGGTCCTCTTGACCAGCGCCGAGGCGGACCCCTCCCAGGTTGCAGTGTTGGCCGGGGGGCTTGCCGGGGGACTCGTGACCGCCGCCGGCACGGCCCTGATCCTGCGCCGAAGTGGGCTCAAGGAGGACACCGCGGCCGCGGTGATGTTCGTCTTCATGCTGGCGCTCGGTGTCGTGCTGATCTCCCGCGTCAGCAACTTCGCGGTTGATCTGACCGCGTTCCTGTTCGGTGACGTGCTCAGCGTCGACGCCGCCGAGCTGCCGCTGACGGTGGCTCTCGCCGCCGTCGTGCTCGCGGCCTTCGCGCTGCTCTACCGGCCGATCGTTCTCGTCACCTTCGACCGCCGCCGCGCCGCCGCGGCCGGGCTGCGGGTGGACCGGATCGAGTTGGCGACGATGATCCTGCTCGCGCTCGCAGTGGTGATCGGCTTTCGCGTCGTCGGGGCGCTGCTGGTTCTCGGCCTGCTGATCGCGCCCCCCGCAGCGGCGGCGATGATCACCCGCCGCCTGCCGGCGATGATCGCGGTCTCGGCGGCGATGAAGCCGCCCATCGAGTTGCCGACGAGGGCGGCGCCCTCGAGGCCGAGGCGCATGCAGAACTCGTCGACCAGCAGCCCGTAGGCGGGCACGCTGATCTCCCAGGATGGCATCGGGCTGTGGCCGAAGCCCGGGAGGTCGATCGCGATCGCGCGGTGGCCGGCGGCGGCGAAGTGGGGGAGGTTGTCGAGCCAGTTCTGCCAGCAGCCGCCGAGCCCGTGGACGAAGACCACCGGCGGGCCCTCGCCGATCGCGGCGTAGTTGACCACGGCGCCGTTCAGCTCGATCGACCCGAGGCAGTCGCGCCAATCGATCCGCAGCCACTCGGGGTCCTCGCTCCCATAGGGGTCGGCGCCCCGGGCGGGCGTCGGTTCGGGGAGCTCGATCCGCCGATAGGGATAGGTGACCGTCCGCGGCCCAGCCTCCGGCTTGGCAGCGCTGCTCGCCGTAGGGGTGATCGGATCCCTGGCCACGCGCGAATGGTAGGCGCAGGCGCTTAGCTCGTGGGCGCGGGCTGTCCGCTGCCGGGCGATTGCCGCAACCGCGCTTGCAGGCGGGCGCGGTCATTGGCAACGGGCGGCCGACTTCCTACACTCATCGCAGGCCGAGAGGTCGGTTCGCCAAGATGTGTTCCGCCCGCACGGCCGGTTCGCGGTTTGTGTCGGCCCGCTCAACCCCACGACATCAAACGCAATGGGACGCAAGCTCCAGCTCTCGATCATCGGCGTGGTCCTCGCCCTCGTTCTCGGTGCCTTCCTGCTCTACTGGTGGGACTCCGCCTACGATCAGCGGATCGCCGACGGCGTGCGGATCGGTGGGGTCGATGTCGGGGGCCTCGAGAGCGATGGGGCCGCCGACCAGATCCAGGCGAGCCTGATCACGCCGTTGCAGAAGAACGTGATCGTCAGATACGGCGACGCGAAGTTCAAGCTCAGGGCCGAGGATCTGAAGATCCGCGCCGACGTCGAGGGGATGGCCGCGGAGGCGGTGGCCGCCTCCCGCGAGGGCGGGATCTTCGCGCGGTCGATCCGCCGGATCACCGGAGCCGAGGTCGACCACAGGGTCAAGCCGAAGATCTCGTACTCAAAAAGCTCCGTCGACGAGTTCCTCGACGGGGTCGCCGCCAACGTCAACCGCGAGCCCGTCGACGCGAGCGTCGCGCCAACCGCGGGCTCGATCGAGCTCGTCTCCTCGCAGGTCGGCCGCAGGGTCGACGAGGACCGGCTGCGGCGCGATGTCGAGCGGGCGCTGCAGAGCCCCGACGCCCGCAAGATCGAAGCGAGCGTCGAGAAGCTGGAGCCACAGGTCACCAGCGACGACCTCGCCGACGAGTACCCGACCTACATCGTCGTCGACCGGTCCAACTTCTCGCTTCGCCTCTACACGAACCTCGAGCTCGAGAAGACCTACACGGTCGCGATCGGGGCGATCGGCTACGACACGCCCACCGGGCTGTACCACATCCAGAACAAGCAGGTGAACCCCGTCTGGAACGTCCCCGACTCCGACTGGGCCGGCGATCTCGCCGGGACCACGGTCGAGCCGGGCCCGGACAATCCGCTGAAGGCACGCTGGATGGGGATCTACAACGGCGCCGGGATCCACGGCACCTCGGACATCGGCTCGCTGGGCAGCGCGGCCTCGCACGGCTGCATCCGAATGTCGGTGCTCGACGTCAAGGACCTCTACGACCGCGTGGCCACAGGCACCCCGATCTACATCGCCTGATCGTCGTGGGCCGCACGAAAACGCTCCTGCGGGGCAGGGTGCGGGGGGCGGGGGGCGAAGAGACCTGCGTGAGCAGCATTCCTGCGACCAAGACCGAGCCCCGGCTGAGCCCGTTCTGGGAGGCCGCCCTGCTCGGCTTCGAGGAGGACCTGCGCTTCCGCCACGCTTCGCGCCACACCCGGCGGGCGTATCTCGCCGATGCGCGCGAGCTTGCGGCCTGGGCCTCCGAGCGCGAGACCGACCCGGCCGACGTCACCTACCGGGTGCTCCGCGGCTACGCAGCGAGCCTCGCGGAGCGGGACCTGAACCGCTCCACCGTCTCCCGCAAGCTCGCCGCGGCGCGTGGCCTGTTCGACCATCTGCGGCGCCGGGAGCAGATCGCCGACAATCCCGCTGAGCTGCTGCCGAACCCGAAGCTCGCCAAGAAGCTCCCGCGGGTCCTCGGAGCCGATGAGATCCGCAGCCTGCTCGACCGGGTGCCGGCGAGCACGCCGCTCGACAGCCGCGACCGGGCGATGCTCGAGATCGCCTACGCCGGCGGGCTGCGCTGCTCGGAGCTGATCGGGCTCGACGTCGAGAGCGTCGACTTCGAGTCGGAGACGGTTCGGGTGCTCGGCAAGGGCCGCAAGGAGCGTCTCGTGCCGCTCGGCGAGCCGGCCCAGCGTGCGGTGGCCGACTACCTGCGGCGCGGGCGGCCGGCGCTGAGGTCCGACCCGGCGGAGCCGGCCCTGTTGCTCTCCAAGAGCGGCCGGCGGCTCTCCGCCTCCGACGTCACCCGGCGGCTCGAGCGCTGGGTTCGCGAGGCCGCGATCGCGGGACGCGTCTCACCGCACGCCCTGCGCCACTCGTTCGCCACCCATATGCTCGAGGGGGGCGCGGATCTACGCTCGATTCAGGAGCTCCTCGGCCACGCCAGCATCTCGACCACCCAGATCTACACACGCGTCGAGCCGGGCCGCCTGCGGCGCGCCTACGGCGATGCGCACCCTCGGGCATGATCTGCATCGGCGGAGATAGCGGCGGCGGGGAGCGCATCGAGTGGCTTGATCCACTCCTCTGGACTAACGTAGTGAGCCCCGAGAGGACGATTTGATGGAGACGAACGTCAAGGC
>Ga0210106_1000066_pt1 | contig 12071 bp, 7 predicted proteins | sample Tolay_CordC_D2_FD_185580 | JGI IMG/M metagenome (GOLD analysis project Ga0210106, IMG submission 185580) | Wetland microbial communities from the San Francisco Bay, California, USA, that impact long-term carbon sequestration - Tolay_CordC_D2... | ecosystem: Environmental > Aquatic > Marine >...
GTTGGCGCAACAGTAGAAATAGAAAAAGCCTTGATCTCACTAAACGATGAGTTGAAGGCTGGTACTTTGACCGGCGGAGAGTTTATACAGAAGTACACAGAGTTGGCTATTGCGCTAGGCTGGATGAAAAACAAATCTGACGAATTTGTAGCAGCGCAAAGAGCTTTGGAAGAGTCTGCTCCAACAGCCTCAATGGAAGATTTCTCCGCCAGCCTTGAGGAAGAAATTCTCAAACTTACAGCATCAGAGGCCGTGTTGTTGCGTCTGACTCCGGCGTACCTTGAAGCCAGAGACGCAGTTGAGCAGTTTAAGGCCACTGGCGAAGGCAACGTCGAACAAATTGAGGATTGGTTGGAGGGCGTAGATGAATTGATTGACAGGGTTGTTGGGCTGAAAGCCGCCCAAGAAGAAGGAAATAAGGCTGCAAAAGAAGCAAAGCGTATCGCCAAAGAACACCAGCAAGCTTTTGAGCGGCGAGTACAAACCATCAAGAGCCATTATGATGCGCTGTACCTAGAACGTGAAGAGTTGGAGCATGGTGCAAGAGCGGCGTATAGAAAACGACTTGAGATTGATGAGTTGGAAGAGGGAACGATCAACCTACTAATGGCTGAATGGGACTTGAACGAAGTCCTTCGCAAGAACCGCGAGGAGCAAGAAAGGGACGCACGCCGAGCAGACCAGTTGAAACAAAGAATACAGCGCCGTATGGACTTGTTCGATCTTAGTCAAGTTGAGGCTAGGTTCCGTTTGTTGGAACGCGTTATTGATGGTATAACCGATTCAACAATGGAGTTTTTCGATGCAATGGTGAGTGGCTCCGGTAGGGCTGGCGAAGCATTTATCAACATGATTAAAAGCATTGTTAACGAGTTGATTCGTGCCCAAATTATGAAATTCTTTTTGAACGTTCTCGGCCCCGCAGGACTTGATTTGTTCAATATCAAGCCGGGTCTTGAGGGTGGTGATAGTAACGACTTGGTGGTAAATGGAGAATTCCTTGGTCTGGCGAAGGGTGGCGGTATCAAGCGAGGCCAGTTGCGTATGGTAGGAGAAGAAGGACCAGAGCTATTTGTTCCGAATGTCGGTGGCACGGTGGTGCCGAACAACAAACTTGACAGAATGGGCGGCGAGCCGGTTATTATTAACCACAATTTCACAGTACACGCTATTGACCAGCAGGGTGTACGTGATATGCTTATGAAGGAGCAGAAGTTTATTTCCGCGCTAACGCTTGATACGATCCAGCGTAGCAGGGCATTGAGGAGAGCATAATGCCGAGCGCAGTATTTCCTAGACCGTCTGGTTTGTACCTACAGACTGTTTCTGGCATCACGGTTCCAACCGGACGCCAGAACATTACGTGGACAGGTCGAATCCAGACTCGCTCATCTATGAATGTGGGCCGTTCGTGGACTGAGACATATCAGCCACTTTGGGCTGGCAGCGTAGAAACCGAGAATTTCATTTCTTGGCTACGCTGGGCTTGGAACACGAAAACCGCTTTTACCGTGAAGCATCCGATTACTCCCGGTTCTGGCCGAGCGCCGAATGGCACGGGTTCCGGGGGTGTGACTATCAATGCAAGTCAGACAGGAAGCTCCATAGCTACTAGTGGCTGGCCCAACTCTACATCGAACGTGGTCCGTGCTGGCGACTTGCTAAAAATCGCCAACGTACCATATACAGTTGAAGTGACAGACGATGCCAATAGTGGTGGTGGTGGTGGTGCAACAATCAGTATTAACCCGCCAATTTGGACCGCCCCTGCTGGTGGATCGGCAATCACTACGACCAGCGTAGACATCACGGCTAAGATTATGGAGTTGAGTATTCCAGAGATCAGCAACTCGTTCTACTATGACGGTGTGACAGTTGCATTCAGGGAGTCGCCAGCATAATGACAAGAACGATACCTAGTGTTGCTTCGGACGATAATGGCGTATCAGTATACCTAATCCGTCTCCAATACGGAGATGGTGTTGGTGGTGTTACGGATACACGTTTCACAAATGCCCCCGTAACACTTAATGTGGACACAGGGGATGGTAGCGGGGCGCAAAACTTCAACGGCACGGGTTTGTTGATAAACGTGTCAGAGGTGGCTGAGAGTCCAGACCTAGATTCCCACGGTATGGACATCACTTTTGATGGTGTGGATCAAACGATCATTTCAATTCTCATGTCCAACCACACTCGCGGCCAGAGAATGTGGTGCTGGAAAGCATGGTACAATGTAACGACAGCCGCACTTGAAGGATCGGCTGTCCGTATCTTCGACGGATACCAGAACGAACGATACACGATTGGCGAAACGTCAACCGACAACCCTGATGCGGTTCAGGTCACAACTAGAGTTGTAAGCCGTGTTACGCGTGTCGGTGACGAACGAACCACGGTAACCAATGTGGTAAGCCATAACGAGATGCTTGAACGCAGCGGTGACAGTCCTGCAAACCAAGACACGTTCTGGGTGTTTGTTCCAAGTCTCGTCAACAAGGACGTACATTGGGGCAAGATCGTCACAACACCGGGAGCACCGTACTATCCACCGGGCGGGCCAAACGCTCCGGGTGTGATACCGGGACCGGGAGGACCGACACCGGGTTACGATGGGCCACATCATTAAGGTATTGATATGACTAGACAACCCAATTGGTGGGTAAAGCTGGGCGAGCTTGCGAACGAGGTCGTGGGGCAGCCGTTTGAGTGGGGCAAGACAGATTGTGTGACTATCGCTCGCCGTGCCCTTGAAGCTCAGTTTGGTGAAGACCCGATCAAAGAAACAGCCAACTACACAACAAGGGGTGGCGCTACTAGGGCGTTCAATAGACTAGGTAGCCTCGGTGATTTGGCGATAAAGGCTGGCGCTAGAGAGATACCTGTTCGTAGAGCGAGAGATGGAGACTTCCTGATTTTCCCGAAAAGTGAAGACAGGGTATATGAGAACGTAGCCACGAAGATGGGTGGCGCGTGGATAGTGTCGTCTGCATCTGTAAACAAGGTAGTGGCGGTTAAATCACTTAGCTTCGATGCGGAATACATCGAAGGCGTCAAAGCATATAGGTTCTAATGGCTGACGTAGGAAAGACAATTGGCGGAGTAATCCTGACGGGCGCTGGCTTGGCGCTAACCATTGCCACGGCTGGCGCAGCTTCGTATGCTGGCCTTGTACTAATGGGCGCGGGTATGAACCTGCTATCTGTTGGTATATTTGGACTTCCAGAGTTGCAGACAGGCACGACAGTCCGTGCCCGTTCAACCCAAGCCAATATGCCGGTCGTTTACGGTGAGCAGAAGTTGTCTCACGCCGAAGCGGTTGTTCACACATATACAGGGACCAATGATAACGACAATATGGTTATCGTTGGCGGTATCTGTTTGGCTGGCGACGGCGGTAAGGGCATTCACGACATCACGGAGATTTATCTGTATCCAGACGAGTTGTCTGTTTCTGGTGGTTCAGTAGTCTTCGACACGAACAGTGGAGGCTTGAACAACGCTGGTGTAGCCTCTAAGTACAAGTCCAAGTCAACCAACTGGTATATGTATGAGCTATTCAGTGGCAAGAACGCTCAAACTGTTTCTACTTGGTTGAACAACCTTATATCTCTCGGTTGGCCCTCTGACTCAATCGGTAAGGGTATCGCATATGCCGTTCACTGGTTCTTGTGGGACAACGACGAAGAAGACCCAATTTGGGCCAAGGGATCGCCAGTAAACATCTCGTACAAAGTACAAGGGAACCTTCTGTACGATCCACGTTACCCAACCCAAGGACCAGATTCGGATGGTTGGATTTGGAGCCGCGACGATAATCCGGCTTTTGACCAGTATGACAACAATCCGGGCCAGAACCCCGCTCTCCAATTGCTCGACTATCTGGCGTCTGAACGTTACGGCCTCGCTATTCCTTATGGCCCGATTAACGGTGCCTCGTTTGATGAGATCAACGAACAAAGCTTCGAAGACCTTGCTGACCATTGTGACGAAAACGTTACAACGCAAGGACTTACACCGAACGTTACGCATCCGCGTTATACGTCTAACGTTATTCTCCGCACGGGCGACTCGCATAAGACCAACATTGAAAAGCTTCTCGGTGCGTGTAACGCCATGCTTGTGTACGAGGGTGGTCAATTTAAGGTTATCCCTCGCAAGGTGACAACAGCCGTAGCATACGAGATCACCGAAGAGAAAATGGTGGGTGGTCTGACGTTGATCCGTGAAGGTACGACTGTACCGAACACGATCAAAGCGCGTTTCGTTGACGAAGACGAAGACTATCAGGTGATGGAAGTTGTGTGGCCGGAACCGGGCACAAACGACTTTTTGATTGCCGATAACAACTTCTCCGTTGAACGTGTGATTGATCTTCCATGTACAACCAAGTGGTATCAAGCCCAACAGCTTGCCATGATTACTCTCCGCGAGATGCGGGAAGACGTAACCGTTGAGGTAACAGTACAGGAAGATGCGCTTCAGCTATCTGTTGGTGACGTGGTTAAGTTTACCTACGACAGCGCAGGTTGGACTCAGAAAGAATTCTGGGTTGTCGGTATGTCAATTCAGTCTGACGACCTAGTTAAGCTTCAGCTAAACGAATACGATTCTGGCGTTTACAGTGTTGACCCGCAGGACGATAGGCCAACTACGCCGGGTACCGACTTGCCGAATCCGTTCACGGTTATTGCCCCAACTGCCGTAGCTGCCAATTGTGCCGCAGGATATTACCTGAACGATGGTGTGTTTAAGCCGCGTGTAGATGTGACGTGGACTCATACTACAGACGCGTTCGCTATTAAAGAGGAGCTTGTCTATAAGAAGAACACAGATACGGAGTGGATTTTCACGGGAATCACAATTCCGACAACAGCTACAACTGCTGCGGCAAGCTATGAAACCGATCTTGAGATCGACGTAGACTACGATTTCGGTGTAGTTGCGTGGAATCATTTGGAAATTCGTAGTGCCGTAGCGGAAGCATCAGGTAACCCGTGTACGATTACAGGTCCGGGTGATACGCCGGGAGATGTAACAATCACGGACAGCAACTTTACGTGTCTTGAAGGTATCACTATCAAATGGGATAACCCCGCGCCATATACAGACGCCAACAACATTGGTGTACGTGAGGTACAATTCTATTTTACAGAGATTCGTGAACAGGGTGCCGGTGCGACAGAAATTGACCGCTGGAACAACGGTACGTTCATAGACAATGTTCTTGGCACAGAGTGGAACCTTCCATATGACAGAGTGACAAAGGGCACGTATGACCTGACACTTCGTCGCCACGACAGGTTCGGTAACCCGCAGACCACGCCGACAGAGATACAGATAGTCAACGACGACTACCCGTGCACGGGGTTTGGTGATAACGACCCGTCTGAGTATGGTAAGCTAATCCACAACGGCGACTTTGAGGCTGGCGGTCGCTGGTGGTATGGCCCAACTGGTGCGGCAATCTCAGCCGTATCTCCAATCGCCGGAAGTAACTCGTTGACAATTACAGCGGGTGGCGCTGAGCGTTGGGTACGCCAAGTAACAGACCTTCAGGACGACATTACCCTTGGCGTGGACGAGGAAGACTACATCGCCGTCGAGGAAGGCGACTATATGTTCCTTGCCGCCTACGGCGCAACTACCGGAGCTACGGCGACCGTCCGCGCAAAGACATACGACAAGAACGGTGCCTTCCAAGCCAATATTGACTTCTTTACGTTCACCTCTGGTACGGCTGAGCGCAAGAAAAACTTCATTTACATCCCTGCTGGGATTGAGTTTGTTGTTGTAGAGTTTGCCGTTGCGGCGGGTTCTGGTGTGGCGAAGTTTGACAACGTAGCGGGGTACCTGTTCCCACCAAGGCTCCCAACGATTAAAGAGCTAATCACATATCCAACTGCCGCATCTGGTAAGTTGGAAATCCAGATTAACGCTGCTCAGGCCGTGATCGTTTCTGTCGAAATGAAGAAGTACGAGAACCAAGTTTGGGATGCGGGCTGGACAGACGTAACGCCGTCACCTTACGATATGACAGTCACGTTGTCAGAGAAGCATCCGTCTGCAATCACATACCGTGTAGGTTACGACCTGACAGGTACAGGTGAGGGTACAACGGAGTATCTTGAGAACAGCGTTTCGTTCGATCTTGATACGCTCCCAGAGTTGTCCGTACCGTCATACGACATTGACCCAGACACGGGAAACGTTATCCTGCATTGGGCTGGTGACGATGATGTAGCGTCGATTAAGTATGAGACAGCCGCAACAGATTGGGCTTCTGACGCTGCCGCACGTACAGCCGCGCAAGGTGGAACGGCGGTAAATAACCGCTCCGGTTCTGTTGCATTGTCCGGTGCTGGGCTTCCGGTGCCAGAGAGCGATTCGGTATTTGTCGCCGTGTTGGCGTATACCGCTGCTGGTGGCACAGGTACAGAATCCACGGAAGTATACAGAGCAGAAGTCACTCGCGGTGCCGCAAACGCCGTTATTGTACCTACGATTCAGTCGCAGATGGACTACGATGGGTCGGGTAACGGTACGATCACCTTGGTCATCAACGACCCGCAAACCCGCGTGACTCTGGTTGAGTATGACAGCAAGAGCGGAGACGCGGCTTGGGCTGGTTGGACAACTGACCCTAGTGCCCCGTGGGGTCCGTGGTCCGTCGCGTTGGCGGAAGCCCACGACTCGCACATTCGTTGGCGTGTGACCTACACAGACCCGATTGCTGGTTCCGTTCTGATTGAAGGTAATGCCACTTTCGATGTAGACGTTATCCCCGAGGTTAATTCATTCGGGTTGAATATCACAGCCGCAGGGGTTGGGCTTCTCAATTACCACGGTGACGATGATGTTGGTTCGATCAAGTGGTCGTGGTCAACTAGCTCACAGCCGACAGGCGCAACCGTAGACGCCGAAACCTGTCCCGGTCGTTGTAATGACGGGCGTTCAGAAGGTGCGCTAAATGTAGGTGCAGGAACAGTCGCGGAAGGCGACACGTTGTACGTCAGCTTCTACGCTTACACCGGAGTACAGGCGGGTGGCACTAAGAGCAATATCTTGTATGAGTGCCAGTTTACTCGCCCAGTAGATACTGTATACGATACGGTTCCTGCGGATGTTACGGGGTTCAGCAACCTCAAGTTTATCAAGGGTACAGCGGCCCGTGTCCGTTTGTACTGGACTAAAGTGACAACTCCCGGTGTGACACACTACGAGATCCGTCACGGCGGTACAGGATGGGCAGACGCTACGTTCCAAGGGGATTCTCCACTTGACGGGTACAACCTGTTCTTTGGTGAGATCCCGTCGAGCAACAGAACATACCGCATCAAAGCGATGAATGAAGCCGAAAGTCTTGAATCTGCGAACGCGGCAAGCACAACGGTGTCATTCTCAAGTGGACGACCAACAGGGACAGCAGCTTCGTTGGTGTCTTCGTACTGGCGTGGAGTAGGTGGTATCACACGTTGGAACCTTGCAACGACCAACGGCACAATATTCAGATTCCATTGGGGCACTACGGTTGGCTTCACACCGTCCGACTCTAACGCTCTCGCCGTGGTTATTGAGGACAACCCAACTGCCGATTACGCCGTTGGCCTGTCTCTGGCCGAAACTGGCTGGACAACCGATGCTGGCCGTAACTTGTACTTGAAGGTTGGAGTCAAGGACGGCCTGAGCGACGAACTAGGTGAAGGCTGGTCGTATTCCAACGGACAAGCGATCACGCTAAATCCGTTTGAAACAACGTGGCTCAAAGAAGACACGACACGCGAGTTTATCAACGGTAGTTACACTGATTCAAGTCGGCGCCCAATCCTTCTTCGTAAAACAGGCGGTGACCTGTCTGTTGACGATGTATTCGATAAAGTCAACGACACGCCATTGGACATTGGCGCTCAGCCGTCAATTACGTACAGCAATACAGCACCACCTAGTCCAGTAACGGGCGATATGTGGGTAGACCTTGATGGAGTGCCGGTTAGTATTTATCGTCGCACTTCTGGTGGCGCGTGGGCGAAGGTTGGGAATTTGACAGAAGGTGACCTTGCTCTGCTTGACAGCGTAGATACGCCTCAAATTGCCGCTGGCGCGATCACTGAAACGAAGATTGAAGACAACGCCGTAACAACAGGCAAGATTAACACAAACGCTGTTACGGCAAACGAAATTAACGCTAACACAATTACTGGTAACGAAATCTCTGGTACTGAGTTGGCGGCAATCTTCGCCAAGCTTGGAGTTGTAACAGCGGGTCTAATACAGGACGGGACAAACGCCCGAGCGATCTTGTTCGGGACGGGCTACAGCTTGCCGGGATCGGCCACACATTTCCTTGATCTCACCGCATCTTCAGGTGCCGACAAATTCCTGAAGTCCGGTACTGATATGTGGATTGAGGCAGATGGGGATTGTTACTTTAAGGGTTCGTACCATGCTACAGTTTATGTAGGGCGTTCTGGCCTTGGTGGTAGTGGTTACCTTCAATGTGCCGACGAAGGTAACAAGGCAAACGGCTTTGTTTCACTCTTCCCCGGAACCGGAGCCACCGAACAATCGGTTATTTTTGGGTTCCAAAGCTCTACAGACCGTTACGAGTGCGTGGTAAGGCGTAACAGTAGCGATGACTTGGACATCCACACCCAAGGACAGGGCGTGGAGGCGCTTCCCGGCTTGACAGCATCGTTCACTGATGCTGGTGATGTTGAATTTACGGGAAGGGTTGCTTTGGACGATGGGACAAACTACCTTAACCTTGAAGCGTCAGGAGATGTGGTAGCGCAGTTGTTTACGGCTGGAAACCCGCCTACAGGTGGCACGAGTCGCGGCTTTGTGAAATGGCATCAAGCTACGCCGTATGAAATCGAATTAAAGAACCCGATTATGGTGAGTGCGGGCGTGTCGGCTACGACCACGGTTAAGTCGGTGTACTCATCGACATCTTTCTTGTTCTTGCAAAGCGAAACGGGCGTGCTGGTCGATATAGACTCAGACAATAATAGCTCCTCGGAAATATTCCGCGTGCGATGCAACAAAGCCACAACTCTCCTTGAGATCCTAGAAAACGGTACTTTTTATATTGGAGATGGCACAACAACTGCAAGTAGAACAGACAATATGCTTTGGATTCCGACTACACTTGGAGCGCCAACCGGATCAATAACAGCGCCAAGTAACGGTAGAGTGCCGATAGTTTACGACAGCAACAACAACCGCCTATACATTCGTGACAGTGGTGCGTGGCGCTGGATTACAACAACAACAGTTTAGAGGAAGTAAAATGGCACAACAGACGCAGGACTATCTTGATGAGGCAAAGACGCCTTCGATCAAAACACTCGCACAGGCCAATGCCGACATCTTGGTGTTCGCCCCGAACGTTGGGGCTATGCGTCGGCAGATTGCGCTATGGCGCGACAGTCTTAACGATGCAATTCTCGCAGAACCCGACCTCGGCCTTGTCGAGAAGCTGAGAGAAGCACAGCAGCGGTTGGATGTGATGGAAGACGGCATCGTTAACATCGTACAAGGTAAACAGGTTCTCGTTGAGTTTGGTAAATTGTTCAACGTGACAGACGCCGAGATTCGACAGTACATTACCGACAACACACTAGGATATACAACCTAATGACTGTTCTGACGCAAGACCAAATAGTTGTGTTGGAAGCCGCGATGCAGAAGGTCAAGCAATTAAAGGAAGCCTTGGAAGTAGCAGAGGCGCATTCTCAGGCTTTGATTATTGGCATAACGGGCGAGAGAGGGTCGTACCGCCTAGCCAATAAAGATGGTTCGTGGCTATTGGAAAAGGCTGACGAGAGCGACACACTCGCTGAGCTTAACAGCCTTATCGGGTCTGAAGGGGCGATGCCGAGCGATGAGGTGGCTTAAGATCCCTTGGTTAGTACCAAAAGGTTTCGCTAGTTGGGTGCCGCTCCCATCAACGGTGATTAGCGTTCACGAACGGCGTGAGACAAGTCGCCGCCATCAATTGCACGAAATGGCGCATATCTTACAAATACGCCGTACAGGATACATACGCCACGCTCTCCGTTACTTGAGACAGAGAAAACTCCCTCATAGCGAGAGGCCGATAGAGAACGAGGCTAGGGAATTCGCAGATGCCGTTGGAAAAGAAGACGGCTGGCATCCATTGTTGACCATGTACCACGGCGGGGGTTGGCTCTAATGGGTTGCGGATGCGGTAAACGTATGCGAAAGCTGATGCCAAAGTTTCGGTATACGTACAATCATAACACAGGCGAATGGACGGACCCCGATGGGAACGTCATACCTGACTCAGAAATAGATGAGGCACACCTAAAGATATTTCTGGGCCTGACAAAAGGCGCTACAAAGCGTCGGCTGTCGAATATTGCGAATGTACGTGCAAAGCATTAACTTGGCACAGGTTGTTCTGTTGCGCGACAATACAACTTAATTATATGGAGTAAATCTACAATGTCTGCGATGACTAACTATCTTGAGCAGTACATTGGCGACAGTCTCTTCAGAGATGTGGCTTTTACGCTCTTTGAGACTTACGTTTGCTTGCTGACTGCGGCTGCTGGTGAAGCAACTGCGGGTACAGAGGTAACTAACGCCAATGCTTACGCTCGTACAAGAGTATACACCGACACAACTACGTCTCCGTTTTGGACGGCGTACGCTGCCGGTACATACGATAACAACGCGGATGTTACTTTCCCGACTGCTACAGGATCTTGGGGCACGGTTTCCGACTTCAAGATTGCCGACTCAGGCACGCACGCGGCAGGTAACGATGTGATCTACGGTACGCTTTCAAGCTCTAAGACGGTCGATAACAACGACACGTTCAAGTTTGCTACAGGCGACCTTGACATTACGCTTGACTAATTACTAGTCGAATCCGTGAGAACGTGAACAGGCGCACCGTTGCTCTTAGTAGCGGTGTGCCTTTTCTTTGGAGAAAACAAATGAACAAGATTATCAATTGGATCGCTAAGCGACCGCTCGGGTTCACTGTGTTTGTGTACCTGTACGCGGTAATCGTTACAATCGCAATAGTGGTGATAGGGCTATAATGAAAACGAAAAAGATTACATTCGTTGGCGCACTATTGGCAATGCTCATCCCGACAGCACTTCAGGGACAGGCGGCATTTGCCCTAGACGGCCTAGACCCTGTAGAGATTATACAGGAGTCTCCCGATAGCGCCACATTCGAAGCGCGTTGGTATTACACGCCAAATCCGAATTGGACGGTCGAATACGACTATGAGGTTGCCACGACAGGTGGGACGATGGTGTTCTCTGGTCGAACAGCCAACCAGACATTCCGGTTTACGTTGCCGCGTGAAGAAACCGACGCCCAATACAGCTTCCGTGTCCGTGTAATGCGAACCGCCCCATCTCCACGTAATGGTCCTTGGAGCGGCGATACCTTTATTGTGCCAGCCAAAGTTACTGCTATGATTTACGCGCTGGCCGCGCCAACTGATACGCCGTACATCGTACAAGACGACCCGATCTTCCACATTCCGCAAGGTACTATCTGGATTGAGTTTACACCTGATAGAGTGACGGACAGACAGGGGTTGTACTCTAAGGACGCAAGTGGGTATGGCGTTGGAGGCCATTTCTCACTATTGATTGAGAATGGGACACTGAACCTTCGTATGCAGAGCGACACCGCAACTGAGGTTAACATTTCTGGTGGAGTCGTAGTTGACTCTGTTCTCAACCAAGCGGCTGTCGTTTTCGGCAGTAACGGTGCTCAACTATGGGTTAACGGTGCGCTGGTCGCGTCTGACCCGTACAATGGTGGCCTTGAAGATAACACAGAATATGCCGGGATCGGTGCTCTGACTTGGGATGTCGGCGGTAACGCCGGTACGCCTTGGCAGAGTCCGCTGAGTGGTACCGTCCACACCTTTGAGATGTATGACGGTGTGTATGACTTCAGTGGCCGTTGGGGAGATGTACCGCTTCCACCGCCGGGTCCAGTTGACAGCCTAGAAGTTATCCAAGTGGGCTTTATGAGAGTATGGCGGGACGCTAGTAATCTTAACGATGTAGCAATCC
>Ga0210106_1000068_pt1 | contig 11924 bp, 12 predicted proteins | sample Tolay_CordC_D2_FD_185580 | JGI IMG/M metagenome (GOLD analysis project Ga0210106, IMG submission 185580) | Wetland microbial communities from the San Francisco Bay, California, USA, that impact long-term carbon sequestration - Tolay_CordC_D2... | ecosystem: Environmental > Aquatic > Marine >...
TGCTGACGACGAAGCCGTGGTGGGACACGGTGGACTCGCTGGGCACGGCCGTCGTCACGCCGCTGGTCGCCCGCGATCCGGCCCTGGTCGAACTCATGTGGACGTGGTGGAACACCGGCGACCGCTGGCTGGTCCGCGCCGCGATCCAGCACCAGCGCGGGCTGAAGGACCGCACGGACCTCGCCCGACTGCTCGCCATGTGCGACCGCTACTCCGCCGAGCGGGAGTTCTTCGTCGCCAAGGCGATCGGCTGGGCACTCCGCGATGCCGCGAGGTGGGATCCCGCAGCGGTGCGGCGCTTCGTGGACGCCCATCCCGACCTCAGCGCGGTGGCGCGCCGCGAGGCGCAGCGTGGACTCGAGCGGAACGGACGGTCAGGCGCTGTCGGGTGACCCCTTCATGCCCTCGCTGATCCTGCCGATCGCTCCGGTCAGCTCGGCGGGCACGACCCACACCTTGTTGGCATCGCCCTTGGCCACCTCGGGCAGGGCCTGGAGGTACCGGTGGGCGAGTTCGTTGGGCTGGGGGTCGGCGGTGCGCAGGCCCTCGTAGATCCTCATCACCGCCGTCGCCTCGGCCTCCGCGGCGATGATGCGCGCCTTCGCCTCGCCGTCGGCGCGCAGGACGGCCGCCTGCGCCTCCCCCTCGGCGTAGAGGACGGCGGACTGCTTGGCACCCTCGGCGTTGAGGATCGCCGACTGCTTGGCGCCCTCTGCGGTGAGGATCGCAGCGCGCTTGTCACGCTCGGCCCGCATCTGCTTCTCCATCGCCTCCTGGATCGAGGGCGGCGGGTCGATCGCCTTGATCTCGACCCTGTTGACGCGGATTCCCCACTTGCCCGTCGCCTCGTCGAGCACCGTTCGCAGCTGCGCGTTGATCGCATCGCGGCTGGTCAGCGCCTCCTCGAGATCGAGGCTGCCGATCACGTTCCTCAGAGTCGTGACCGTCAGCTGCTCGATCGCGCGGATCGGCTGCGCGACCTCGTAGGTGACGGACTTCGGGTCGATGATCGTGTAGTAGACGACCGTGTCGATGCCGACGTTGACGTTGTCCTCGGTGATCACCGCCTGCGGCGGGAAGGTGACGACCTGCTCGCGCAGGTCGATCTTCGGCAGCATCCGGTCGATGAACGGGATCAGCAGGGCCAAGCCGGGTTGCAGGGTTCGCTGGTAGCGGCCGAGGCGTTCGACGATGCCCGCGCGGGCCTGGGGCACGATCCGCACGGCCGCCGCAAGGCTGACCAGTACGAGCAGCGCGATCGCCGCGAGCGCGATTGCACCGGCGTTGACTGCGAGGGGGAGGGCCGTCTCCGTCATAGGCTTTCACTCTCTTCTTCTCCGGCAGCAGCCGGTCCGCTTTCGGGTTCGGTCTTGGACTCATCATGGGGCTCGAGATAGAGGTAGACGCCGCCCACGTCGACGACCTCACACACTGTTCCCGGCTCGATCACCAGGTCCTCGCTCAGGGTCCGGGCCGACCAGACCTCCTGGCCGTGGCCGAGCCGGGCGGTGCCCGAGTCGAAGTCGACCCGTTCGCGGGCGACAGCCCGGGCGCCGAGCATCCGCTGCACGTTCGAGCGCTTGTTGGGCGGTGGCGGCAGCAGGTGCTTCTTGACCAGGGGCCGGAGCACGAGCAGCGAGGCTGCCGAGCCGAGGATGAAGGCCACGAGCTGCGGCTCGATCGCGTCGCCGAAGGCGGCGACGATCGCGGCGGCAAACGCGCCGAGCGCAACCGGCGCCGCGTAGAACGTGAAGCCGATCAGCAGCTCGGTCAGCAGCAACCCGATCCCGAGCAGGAACCAGGCGAGCCAGTCGTCGACCCCGAAGATCTCCATATGGGCAATCTAGCCGCTCGACCGTGCGGGTCGAGCGGCGCAGGGTCGAGCGGCGATGCGCCGTTCCCACATCGCTCACTCGAGCCCTCTCCTGGTACTAGGAGTCTGGTCCGCTCTCGTCTTCCCCTGGATCCAGGGAGAGAGCGGCGGAGTTGATGCAGAACCGAAGCCCAGTCGGCTCCGGCCCGTCGTCGAAGACGTGTCCGAGGTGAGCGTCGCAGCGGCTGCAGACCACCTCGGTGCGACGCATCATCAATCCGTGATCGGCCTTGGTCTCGATCGCGCTCTCGGAGCTGGGCTGATGGAAGCTAGGCCAGCCGGTGCCGGAGTCGAACTTTGTATCGGAGCTGAACAGCTCCTGCTCGCAGCAGACGCATCGGTATGTGCCTTCCGTCTTCGTGTCCCAAAAGCAGCCGGTGAAGGCGCGCTCGGTCCCGCCCTTGCGGGTCACCTCGAACTGCTCGGGATCGAGATCCTGACGCCATTGTTGCTCTGACTTACGAACCTTCTCCATGGTTCCTCCTCGTCGGATCGGTCAGACGTGAGCGTAGACCTCGCCGGTTACCGGGACATCAAGAAGGCGTCCCACCGAAAGAAATCCGATCGATAGGCCAAACGCAACACGCACCAAGTCTCGACAAACAGCATACTCGGCGGCACCGGGCCGGAATCGATGAGAACTTCCCCAGGAGCACGAAAATGACCGGACCCTCCGCCTTCTATCAGTCGCAGGGCCCGGGATCTGGGGTCTTCGAGTCGACTGAGCTGACGCGGGGTCCTTGGGATCCCGCCGGGCAGCACGCCGGGCCGCTGGCCGCCCTGCTCGCCCGCGCGATCCAACGGTGCGTCGGGCTCGATCCCGACCCCGCGGGGCGCCTGGTCGGTCGGATCACGTTCGAGATCATGCGCCCGGTGCCGATCGCGACGCTCTTCGTCGAGGCCGACGTCGTGAGGCCGGGACGGCGCGTCGACATGGTCTCGGCGAGCCTGCGCGATGCAGGCTCGGGCGAGGAGCTGGTCCGCGCTCGGGGCTGGCGCCTGCGGAGGGGGACGGTTGCGCTGCCGCCCGGCCTGAGCAGCACCGAGTGCGGCGCCGGCCGTCCCGGCGCGGGCAACGGCCCGCCGCCCCCGCCCGACGAGCTCGAGGCCGATCCCGGAGCGTTTTTCCCGACCGGTCACGAGATCGGGTACCACACCGGGATGGAGTACCGCTTCGCCGCCGGATCGTTCGTCGAGCCGGGGCCCGCCGTCTGCTGGATGCGGATGCGGCAGCCGCTGATCGCCGGCGAGGAGCCGACGCCGCTCGAGCGGGTGCTGATCGCCGCCGATTCGGCCAACGGCATCAGCTCGGCCCTCGACTTCGGCGCCTACCTGTTCATCAACGTCGATCTCAGCGTTCATCTGCACCGGCTCCCCGATGGTGAGTGGGTCTGCCTCGACGCGCGGACGATCCCCGAGCCGACCGGGCTCGGGATGTCGGACGCGATGCTCTGGGACGAGCGCGGCCCGCTCGGACGAGCCTGCCAGACGCTGCTGATCGCCGAGCGGTAGCCGGATCGGGCCGATCGGCTGCTGCGGCGCTCAGCTGCGTCGGGCGTCCGCGAGGATCGCGGCGGCCAGCGTGTCGGCGGCAGCCGGGTTGGCCGCCAGGTAGAGGTTGGGCTCGATCAGTTCGAGCTCGATCAAGCGCAGTCCGCCGGCGTCGGCGAGCAGGTCGACGCGAGCGTACAGCGGCTGCCCCGGCGCGCGCTCGAGCGCGCGGCGCCCGATCCGGATCGCCTCGTCGGGAGGCTCGACCCACTCGTGGCCGGCACCGTACTGCGGCTGCACGCGGAAGTCACCGGGTGCCGGCCGCTTGCGCACACCGTGAGTGGGCTCGCAGCGGATGAACACCAGGCTCAGCTCTCCCTCGGTCTCGACCGAGGGCAGAAACGGCTGTGCCATACCGGGCTCGTCGAGGCTGCGAAGTATGCGAGCGACCATCTTCGTCTCGACCCGTGCCAGCCGCTCGGCCCCGAGGTCGACGACCGGCTTCAGCACGACGTCCCCCCAGCCGAGCTCGGCGACGGTCGCTTCGATCTCCTCCTCCGTGCCCGGCTCGGTCCAGATCGTCGGGATCGTCGGCACGCCGGCCGCCTCGAGGTCGCGCAGGTAGCGTTTGTCGAGGTTCCACTCGATCGTCTCGCGGGGGTTGCGTAGCTTCGTCTTCGCATCGACCGCGGCGAGCCAATCGCGAAACCGCTCGAGCTTGCGGTGGTAGTCCCAGGTCGAGCTGACCATCACCAGGTCGAAGTCGCCCCAGTCGACCGCGGCATCGGTCCAGGCCGGTGTCTCGACCGTCGCGCCACCGCGCCGCAACGCCGGAACGAGGAAGTCAAGATCGCCGTCGCGGACGGTCTGTTGCTCGTATGTGGCCAGGGCGATCCTCAAGCGGGCCAATCTACCCAGGCGCGGTCGGCGCCGATCCCACCGGGGTCGCGACGCACATAACTAACCGATCGGGTAATAATGCGGGCGACAACCGACGGTAGAGGCGCCGAGAGGAGCGATCAACGATGAGTGGCAACGGGAGCGGGAACGGGAACCAGGCTGCGGAGCGAGGCTTCACCGCGGTCGGGCGCGAGGAGCAGGAGGTCGAGGAGAGCGCCCTCAGCGTGCTGCTCGATGCCGACATCGACAAGGTGATGGGCGGCCTCGACCGGATCATCGAGGCGGCGCCGTCGTACGAGAAGCTGTTCATGCGCTGGCAGCGGCAGCACTGGTCGACCGAGGACTTCGACTTCAGCGAGGATGCCCGCCAGTGGGCCGACCCCGACCTGATCTCCGACGAGGAGCGGGAGTTCATGCTGTTCGGCTTCTCGCAGTTCTTCCTCGGGGAGGAGCGGGTCACGGTCGAGCTGCTCCCATTCGCGATCGCGGCGCCCACGCACGAGGCCCAGGCGTTCCTGACGACGCAGATCTCCGACGAGGCCAAGCACATGGTCTTCTTCGACCGCTTCTATCGCGAGGTGCTCGGGATGAGCGCCGGCTCGCTCGGCGAGATGATCGATGCGCAGCGGGGCAACGTCAACAAGGACTGGGAGACCCTGTTCGACGGGATCCTGCACGACTGCGCGGAGCGCTGCCGCAAGAACCCCGACGATCTCGAGGCGCTGATCCGCGGGATCACGGTCTACATGGTGGTGATCGAGGGAACGCTGGCGCTGACCGGGGCGCGCTTCTTGATCCGCAGCATGAAGGAGCGCAACTGGATGCCCGGCTTCACCCAGGGGTTCACTGCGGTCAACCGGGACGAGTCCCGTCACGTCGGCTTCGGCGTCAAGTTCCTCGCCGATGCGATCAAGGACGATCCCGCGAACGCGCGGGTGATCGAGGCGACCCTGCAGGAGACGTTGCCCGTTGCGACGCTCGTCTTCGTGCCCCCGGGTGTCGAGGACCCGTACAACTTCGAGACCCCGTTCTACAGCTCGGCCGAGGTCTTCGAGTACGCGATGAAGTCGCTCTCGAAGAAGCTCGCGGCGATGGGCCTCGACCCGGCGATGCTCGCCGGGTCATCCGCCTGAGCGGCCGGGTCGGCCGGCAACGAGATGTCCGAGGCGCTGCTCGAGGAAACGAGGGCCGGACCGGGGCGGCCCTCGACCGGCGCCCGGCGGCGGATCCTCGACGCCGGCTTCGTCGTCCTCAAGCGGGACGGCTACGCGGGGCTGACGACCGCCAAGGTCGCTGCCGAGGCAGGCCGGAACAAGGCCCTGATCAGCTACCACTTCGGCGGCAAGCAGGGCCTGGTCGCCGAGGTCGCCCGCCGCGTCACCTCGGTGATCACCGAGGACGTGCGCGATGCGATCGCCGGTGCCGAGGACATCGAAGCGCTCGGCGAGGCGGCGCTCGAGGCCGTCTGGCGGCTGATGGAGCGCGACGAGGGAATCCAGCGGGTCTACTTCGACCTCACCTCGCAGTCGGTAGTCGACCCTGAGATCCAGGCGATGATGGCGGAGATGAGGGCCGGCTTCCGATCGATGCTGCACGAGCGGATCAAGGAGCTGACCTCCGCGGCGAGCGCCGCCGAGATCGAGGCGGCCGCCGTGTTCATCATCTCCGGGGTCGAGGGTCTCGCGCTCGAGCGGCTCGACCGCGGCGAGACCGCCGAGCTCGCCGGCGCCCGGCGCCTGTGGGTCAGCTCGCTCGGCGCCGTGCTCGAGCGCTGAGGCCGCGCCCGCGGTCAGCCGGCGCCCCGGCGGGCGTTCTCCTCGATCAAGCTGTGAAAGCGCGGCCAGAGCTCGATCGGGAGGTCGTGACCCATGCCCTCGATCAGCTCGAGCCGGGCGCCGTTGATCGCGCCCGCCACGTCCTCGCCGGCCCGCGGCGGGACCAGCTTGTCCTCGCGGCCGTGGATCACCACCGTCGGCGCGTCGATCGCGTGCAGGTGCCTGGTCCGGTTGCCCGAGGCGAGGACGGCCATCAACTGCCGCGCCGTGCCGATCGGATAGAAGCAGCGGTCGTAGGAGTGGGCCGCACGCTCGCGAATCCTCGCCGTGTCCGGCGGAAAGCGAGGCGACCCGATCGACTCGAAGATGCGGACCGTGCCCTCGATGAACTCCTCGCGGGTGCTGGCGGGAGGGCGGAGCAACGCCATCAACGCCTCCGGCCGCGGAGTCGTCGACGGCCGGCGACGACCGGTGGAGGCCATGATCGAACAGAGCGAGCGCGTGCGGGACGGAAACCTGGCCGCGAGCTGCTGGCCGATCATCCCTCCCATCGAGGCGCCGACGAGGTGGGCGGACTCGATCGCCAGCGCATCGAGCAGCCCCACCGTGTCCGCGGCCATGTCGTCGAGGTCATAGGCGGCCGACCCCGTGAACCCGATCAGGCCGGCCCTGACGTTGACGCGGCCGCTGCTCTTCGATGACAGCCCGACGTCGCGGTTGTCGAAGCGGACGACGTGGAAGCCGCGCCCGGCCAGCTGCTCGCAGAACTGCTCGTCCCAGCCGAGCATCTGCATGCCGAGGCCCATGATCAGGAGGATCGTCTCGTCCGCGGGATCCCCGAACTCCTCGTAGCAGAACATCATCCGACCGACCTGGGTCAGCTGCTCGCCACTCCGCGAGATCTGCATCGACGTCGACGCCATCCCGGCAAGCTAGCAGCGCCGATCAGGCGGCCGGCGGTCTCAGACGCCGCCCCCGCGAAGTCCCGTATCCTGGGCCGATGAGCGCGGAAGGCATGGAAGCCGCGGAGCAGGACGAGAGCCGACGCCGGGTGCTCGTGGCCGAGGATGGGACGATGTTCCGCACCGCGGTGATCCGCCTGCTCAAGGAGGCGGGCTTCGAGATCGAGGCCGTGCCGGACGGCACCGTCGCCCTCAAGCGCCTCGTTGGGCCTGGGAGCCGGGAGTTCGATCTGCTGATCAGCGACATCGCGATGCCGACGATGAGTGGCCTCGAGCTCGTCCGCCGGATGCGCGAGGAGCTGAGCGAGCCGCCGGCCGTGATCTACATGTCGGGCGACGTCGCGATGGACCTGGGCACGGAGCCGGGAGCGATCGGTGGGGACGTGATCCTGGCGAAGCCGTTCGGCCCCGAGGAGCTGCTGGCGGCGATCAGCTCCGCGCTCGACTAGGCGCCTCGCTGACCCCTGCCCGGGCGCCCCGTTCATTAGCCTGATCCACTCGATGGTCAAGCGGATACGGAACTTCTACCTGACCCCGCGCCAATACTTCGTGGTCGCCGCGGTCGCGCTCGGGGCGCTGACCCTGATCGTGTTGACGGGCGCCGCCGTGCGGCTCACCGGGTCGGGGCTCGGCTGTCCCGATTGGCCGAAGTGCTACGGGAGCACGATTCCGCCGGGGGAGTTCCACGCCCTGATCGAGTACGGCAACCGGCTGCTGACCGGCTTCGTCGGCATCGCCGTGATCGCCGCCAGCGTCCTCGCCTGGCGCCGGAGGCCGTTTCGCAAGCACCTCGCGGTGCTCGGTGCGCTGCTGCCGGTGGGAGTGCTGTGCCAGGCGATCCTCGGTGCGCTGGTCGTCGAGTTCCATCTCGCTCCCGAGCTGGTGATGGGGCACTTCATCCTCTCGATGTTGCTCCTCGATGCCTCGTTCGCGCTCGTCTGGCTCGCCCGCTACGAGCCCGGTGAGCGCCGCCGCTCGAGCGACCGCTCCGGCGTCTGGGCGGTGCGTGGCCTGATACCCCTCGGACAGCTGACGATCCTCCTCGGGACGATGAGCACGGCGGCCGGCCCGCATGCGGGGGCTCATGAGGGGGAGTTGGTCCAGCGCTTCGACTTCCGCGGCGGCGAGACGCTGCAGTGGATGGTCGAGCGGCATTCGGCGATCGCCGCCGCCTTCGGTCTCGCAGCGATCGCCGTCTGGTTCTATCTCAGACGCGACGGCGGCGATCGCCGCGCCCGCCGGCCGCTCGGCGTGGTGATCGCAATGCTCGCGGCGCAGGGCGCTGTCGGCGGGATCCAATGGGCGCTGGAGCTGCCGGCGGAGATCGTCTGGCTGCACGTCTCGCTCGCGACGCTCACCTGGGTCGCGATGCTCTGGTCGGTGGCCGCCGCCGGCCAGCTCGAGCCCCGGCGCGAGCCGAGCGCCTCCCGCACGCCGGCTCACCCCAGCGGTGCCCAAGGCGGTTCGCCACGAGCCGAGCAGGACGTGGTCCCCTCGGCCCGCTGACCGAGGCGCCCTCTCGGTGGCGACCGCCCGTGATTTCGCGGCAGCGGCGCCGAGTTGGAGTTGACCGCGGACACCGGTGTCGATCTCAACCTCGCCGCGGATCCGGGGCGCGGGCGCGGCCGGCTGCGGGCGGCTGCGGGCGGGCTAGAGGCGGCGCGTGTGGCGGGCCTTGTAGCTCTCGGGCGTCGAGCGCATGCTCTTGCTCCAGCCGGGCCCGTTGCCGGAGACCATCGAGGTATCGAAGCGGAGGCCGGCGACGACCATGTAGGCGTGGCTACTCGCCCCGTAGACGGTGATCCACTTGCCCTTCCCCTTCTTGCCCCAGCGGGCGAGGCCGCTGGAATCGAGCGGTGAGCTCACGAGCTTGGCGCCGCGGAGTGCATAGCTGACCGCGCCCGAGCAGTCGTAGCCACGGTCCTTCCAGCGACTGTGGCCGCCGCCGTACTTGTAGGGCTTGTTGCGGATCTTGTTCGCCGCGGCGATCACGCGCTGGACGGCCCTCGGGGCGTTCGCGGGAGCGATCGCCCTGCCCTTGACGAGCTTCGCCTTGCTCCCGGGAACCGTCTCCGAGCCGGCGCCTTCGCCCGTGGGGTTGACGCCGCCGCCGCCGCTCGCCCCTGAGGCGGGGAGCAGCGCGAGGACGAGCGTCAGGGCGATCAGCAGTCCCGCTGATCTGAAGCTGTGGGATTTCATCGGCACGATCGGAGGTCTCCTTCGTCGGCCTACGGGGTTAGCTGACGGGCTGGCGTCAAGGAGATCGCCCCCACCGGTGGTGGGTAAGCCCCAAACATTCGGTTCCCCCGCTTCCCCCCGAATTTCGGGGGGAACTCGGCATTACCTTTTTCGTTGACGCGGCATCATACATAACTAACATGATGCTCACATTCCGGCCCCGCAGGCGTTGCTAGGGTCGCGGCCCCGGATGCCCCTCGCGCTGATCTACGACCGACGCTGTCTCGCTCACGACAACGGCTCGATGCTGCTCGATCCGCGGGCGTCGGGTTGGCTCGACGTCGGACACGCCGAGGGCCCGGAGCGGATCGCCCGCTCCTGGGAGCTGCTGCAGAGCGCCGGCCCGGCCGCCTCGCTCGAGCGGCTGCCGCTTCGGCCCGCATCGCGCGCGGAGCTCGAGCTCGTCCATCCCGGCGACCACGTCGACCGCGTACAGGCCGAATGCGAGCGTGGCGAGCTCGCCTGGGTCGGGCCCGAGGCGCGGGTCGGCCCCGCCAGCTGGGAGCCGATCCTGCTCGCCGCCGGGGCCGCCGCGGTCGGAGTCGAATGGACCGCGCGGGCGCCCGGGAACCGGGCCTTCGCGCTGATCCGGCCCCCGGGCCACCACGCCTCCGCCGAGCAGGCGATGGGCTTCTGCATCTTCAACAACGCGGCGATCGCCGCCCGCGTGGCTCAGCGCGACCACGGCCGGCGCCGGGTCGCGATCGTCGACTGGGACGTGCATCACGGCAACGGGACCGAGACGATCTTCTACTCCGATCCCGACGTCCTCTTCTGCTCCCTTCACCAGGACGGCCTCTATCCGGCCGATCGTGGCTCGATCGATGACGCCGGCAGCGGTGCCGGCGAGGGCACCACTGTCAACGTCCCGCTGCCGGCCGGAACCGGCGACGCCGGCTACGCGCTGGCGATCGAGCAGGTCGTGGTCCCGGCGCTGCGGCGCTTCGAGCCGGAGCTGCTGATCGTCTCCGCCGGCCAGGATCCGAGCGCCGCCGATCCGCTCGGGCGGATGAGCGTCACCGCGGACGGCTTTCGGGCGATCAGCGCGCGGCTGGGGGCGGCGGCGGCGGAGCTCTGCGAGGGGCGAATGCTGGTCCTGCAGGAGGGCGGCTACAGCCCCGACCACCTGCCGTTCTGCAACCTCGGCATCGTCGAGGGCTTCGCCGGCCTCGAGCCGACCTTTGACTCCGATCCGCTCGAGATGGACGTGCCGAGCGGGACCAGGGCGATCGAGCGGGGGGCTATCGCCGCCGCCGCGCGAAGGTGGGCGCAAGGTCCGAGACCGACCTGGGCGGTTGCGGAAACGGGCTCCACCGGAGCGGCCTTCGAGCTGCGGCCGCTCGCGATCGGCGACGAGGACGAGCTGATCCGGATCCACCGGACGCCCGAGGTCTCGCGCTGGTGGGATCAGCCGGCGGACGGCTTTCCCTGGGAGGAGCCGGAGTCGACCCGGTTCGTGATCGAGGTCGAAGGCCGGGTCGTGGGGCTGATCCAGTTCTCCGAGGAGCACGAGCCGAAGTACCGACAGGCCTCGATCGACCTGTTCCTCGATCCGGATCTGCACGGACGGGGGATCGGCTCGGCAGCGGTGGGCCGGCTCGCGAGCGAGCTCTTCGAGCGTCGCCGCCACCACCGGATCACGATTGACCCCGCCGCCGCGAACGCCGCCGCGATCCGCGCCTACGAGAAGGCCGGCTTCCGCCGGGTCGGCGTCCTCCGCAGCGCCGAGCGGGACGGCGACGGCCGCGGTTGGCACGACAGCGTGATGATGGAGCTCGTCGGCGACGAGCGCGCCCACTCCGGGGGCGAATGAGCGGCGGCCCGGGCGCTCAGCGGCTGACGCGGAACTTCGCCTTCGCGGGGGTCGGGTCGGTGGCTCCGTCGACGCGGGCGCGAACCCGGAACTCGTAGCGACCGCGGCGCAGGCGCTTGTAGCGCTTCGGGCTCTTGCAGCCACTGAACTTCGCCAGTCGCTTCTCGCGCGAGTTGCGCCTGCCCTTCCGCTTCAGCGAGCACTCGAAGGCGGCGCCCGCAGAGGACGATCGGAACTTGAACTTTGCCTTCGCGCCGCGGCTACCGGCCCTGACCTCTTTCCGCGGCTGCTTCGTGATCTTGGTTTCGGGCGACTTCGGCGCGGGAGGCTCGAGCCCGCTGACGCGCGCGACCTGCTGCGATGTCTCGAGGCCGACCCAGAGCGTGTTCTCGGGACCCGCGGTCAGATACCGTGGGCCCGAGTTGGCCGGGAGGCCGCCGAGCGTCGTGTACTCGCCGGCCGTCGTCAGCCGCCCGAGGTCGTGGGCGGCGAACTGGGCGAACCAGTAGGCGCCGTCGGCGCCGAAGGCGACGCCGAAGGGATCGGCGAGCGGCGCCGGGGTCGTCTCGGGGGCGCCGCCGGGCGTGATCCTGCCGACGGTCTGCGGATCGGTGCCCGGGTTCCCGTAGGCGATCTGGGACCCGTTCGAGGCGGCTACCTCCTGTGGGTTCCCGCCGACGGCGTAGGGGGTGACGTCGCTGCCGTCGGGCTTCAGGCTGATGATCCGCTGCCCGCCGAAGTCCGCCACCCAGATCAGCGCCGGGCCGGCCGAGATCCCGCGGGCGCCCATCCCCGCGACCGTGAACTCCTCCGGGTTGGTCGGATCGAGCGGCGGGATCCGCAGCACCTTGTCGGCACTCGCCGTCCAGAGA